>Ga0364908_10033_pt1 | contig 54296 bp, 52 predicted proteins | sample ExccelJu500002D4_2_FD_206965 | JGI IMG/M metagenome (GOLD analysis project Ga0364908, IMG submission 206965) | Enriched cells from Trout Bog Lake Hypolimnion, Wisconsin, USA - BchlTB.July02.5000.02.D4 | ecosystem: Environmental > Aquatic > Freshwater > Lake > Hypolimnion/Profundal zone | place...
TTACCTTATATTGCTAAAATTGGGTATCTAATGGGTATCTAATGGGTATCTGGCAATAATGCCTTAACCCCTCAGGGGTGCAAATGAGCAATAAGGTTAAGTTCACAGCAGGAAGGGTTGACGGCTTCATATGCGAGTCTGGCAAGCCTTTTTCAATCTTTTGGGATACCGATGTTAAGGGCTTTGGGGTTAAAGCAAATCAGGGTGGAAGCAAGGTTTACATTTTTCAAGATAAGTTGGCTAGGGATGTCGTAAGAATTACGATTGGCTCAACAAAGACCCAAAGCCTGTCCGAGGCAAGAATCGAGGCAAACCGCTTAAAACTTCTTTTTGATAAAGGGCTTGACCCCAGGGAGATGGCTCGGGAGCAACAAGAGCGTCTTCAGGTAAGAAAAGCCGAATTGAAAGGTAGGGAGTTATTGGTAGGTGAGGTATGGCGTGAATATCTTAATTATCAAAAAGACAAAATGACTCGACTTCATATTGAGCGAGGCAAGAAATGGGGTGCACGCCACTTAAAAGACCATGAAAATTTATCTCAACCTGGGGGAGGTAAAAAGAAGAGGGGGAGCGGAGAGACAAAGCAAGGCGTTCTTTATCCCCTGATGTCTGAGCGTATGGCTGACGTTACTGCTGAATTGCTATCGAGTTGGCAGAAGCGTGAGGCTGAAGTACGAGCAAATAACGCAAGACAAGGGTTTGAAATGTTTAGAGCGTTTTGGCGATGGTGCTCGACTAGACCAGAATATGCAAAGGTTATTGATTTAGGGGCAGTAGAAAACAAAGAGCTTCGAGATGAGGTTCCGAGTCGCAAAAGTAAGAAGTTTGATGTATTGCAGAGGGGGCATCTCAAGGCTTGGTTTAAAGCGGTTACGTCATTGAATAGCCATGTTGCAAGGGTGTATTTACAGGCTTTGCTGTTGACTGGGGCTAGACGTGAGGAGATGGCAAATTTACGCTGGACAGATGTCGATTTTCAATGGGGCGCACTCTGGGTGAAGGATAAAGTGGATGCGGAGGGTCGGAAGATACCTTTAACCCCATATTTAAGAAGCTTGATTGACCAATTGCCCAGAAGAAATCAATGGGTCTTTAGTAGTCCTACCGCAAAAGATGGTCGATATAAAGACCCGAGTGTGGCGCATCAGAGGGTTTTAAAGCTGGCTGAAATTCCACCTGTAACCATTCATGGTCTCAAAAGAAGTTTTCTTTCATTAGTTGAATGGACTGAAATGCCAAAAGGGATTTGCAGTCAGATAGTTGGACACAGCGAGAGCGCAACCGCTGAGAAGCACTATGTAACGAGACCTTTGGATTTGCTCGCAATTTGGCATGCTAAGTATGAGGCGTGGATATTGAAGCAGGCTGAAATTGAGTTTAAGTCGTCTGAAGGTCGGGAGACATTAAAAGTGGTGGGTGCTCAATGAGTAAAGAGCCAACCCTTGAGGAGTTAGCCATCGCCTTTGATTGGAATTGGGTAACTGAAAATATGAGGCAGGATGCTCAATTAAGGCACTTTATTTCATGGGCTAAATATCAATTGCCATCATCTAGTCATGCGCCTATTGATGCGGAGGTGCTTGATTGCGTTATCAATGGAATCGAGAGGCATTTAAACGGCAAAGCCCCTTGGGTGAAAAAAACTGGCAACAAGGAGAAGAGAGAGGAAATGTGGGAGGCTTATTTTCTTTGTTCGTTTGAGAAGGAGTTTCCCGAAGCATTGCAGCATAAGAGACATAGAGGTATTGACGGAATTTATACGTTAGTTGGTAATAAATTAAATAAGTCTCCATCCGCTATTGAAAGTTTGGACTCTAAGGCTAAAAAGGTTGTGAAAACTCCAAATGGGCGGAATGAGTTTCTCTTATGGTTTTTAAGTTCAAGCTATAACACTAAGGGTTGGAATCGAGCTAATTTCATGCTGGGCAATAAAGCAGACGATTAGTCAATCTGATTAATGTTGCGACATTAATAGGGGTTACACAAAGAAAGATGATGTATTTAATCCATATCCATACAGCACTTGCTGGTTATGGAGAAAATTATGGATACGTTACGGGCTTTAAATCAAGTTTCAAATGGTCGCAGGGATTACGTGACCACGGAAGAGTTTGCCGAATCAATCACTCGCTCAACGAACACACTTAGAAAAAATCACTGTCTTAATGGGCATTGCTATGGTATTCGACCGATTAAGGTGGGTGGACGCTTGCTTTGGTCGGTTAAGGAGATTGCTAAGCTGCTTAATGGCGAGATAGAACTATGAAGCCATTCGAAAAAGGGGGGCGAAAAAAAACAAGCCCCGCAGCCTTGGCAGAGGCGAACAGGGCTAAACAACAAGAGCTATTTGATGATTATGAATTCTCTCCTCGTTTACCAAATCCGTCAACCAAAGAGGGTATTGCACTGGGCATGTTGTTAAATGGAGAGCTTTTGACGCAGCCCAAATTTTTGGAGGTTACAAATTCATGGCGATTGGCTGCATCCATACACAAGCTTATCAACGAGTATGGCTGGGCAATTGAATCTCAGGATATCTCTGCTCCTTGCATAGAAAATCCTTACCGCCATATATCGAAATATTACATTAAGGACTGGGCATTAAGGTCGTTGGAGGCTCATCATGGCTGTAGATAAATTAGAGCGAGCTTATTTGAAGCCGACAAAAAAGAAGTATGTCGAGCCATTTGTTTTGATACCTAGCGAAGTTCTAAATTCACCCGCATATAGAGATTTGGGATATTCAGCCCGTTCTATGCTGATAGAGCTTATCCACTATTACTCAGGCACGAATAATGGATATATTTGGATTTCTCCAGGTGTTTTAGATGCTAGAGGGTTCTCAAAGAATACTGCTACAAAGGCTCTTAAGGAGCTTAGGACTCATGGTCTTATATACATGACAAAGCGGGGTGGAAATCAGCGTGGGGGCTGTTCTTGGTTCGCTCTAACATGGCGTCCCATTAATCGGATTGAGGGACAGTTTTTGGGGCAGTTTGTGGCAAATCAATATCGATATTGGGAGCGTGACGACAAAATTAAGGGGGGAGATATTGGGATTGGGTATCCCAATAATTGGGAAATAGTTGATAAAACTTGTGTCCAATCAACACCTAAAGAAATAGACTGCAATACAAGGGAAGGTTTAAAGGTGAATTTACAAATCCCAAATTCTGTTACCTATAAAGATATGCCATATATAGGTTAGCTGAGGCTCTGCAGGGAGGGGTATGAATAAGGTATTTATTGCTTTTAACTTTTTAAAGGAAGCATGATGGCAGAAAAATTAGCTTTTGAAGAAGCTCGGGCAAAGTGGCTCAAAGAGCTGAATGGTAGAGATTTGGCTCAATATGCGGATGAAATTGAGAGGGAGCAGGACGAAAAAGTTGCAAAGTTAATGACCCCCGAATACTTGGCTATTTGGAAGAGAGCGGCTAAAAAAACTGACGCAGAAGTTAACCGCAGGGGTAGTCCTTTTGAAGAGCCCTGATTATTTGCATGCGTAGTTATAAATAGTCTCGTTGATTGTCCCTGGCTCAATTTCCTCAGTAATCATTTCATTGGAAAGCCTGTCATACATGACTTTTTCACCCAACATATATGTGCCTTGAATCAATTGCACTTGCTTTGATTTACATAAAAACCTACTTATTTGCTTAAGACGGTCGTAATTGAATTGTGGGTTCGTATAGGCGTAGTTTTTTGCTAAATAAAACTGACTCCAAATCTTAATGTTGTCGCCTTCCCTGACCATTTTTGATGGGAGAACATCAACGACCACAATGTTTGAGAAAACAATATTCTTCCAATCCTTTTCAAGAGGCATGGATATGCAATTGCCCGTATTCTCTTTATCAAAAGTTTTTGCTCCATTTGTAGTTTTGCAGAGGTAACGCCCTGGCTGTCTTGTGTTATTTGCTGATGTCGTATTTTGTTTGGCAATATTATTCAGAGTGACGGTACAGTTATGCTCAGTAAGCATTTTCATTCTGAATGAAATTAGATTGTTTAGGGTTAGAGGTTGCCCGCTATTGGTTGCGAACCAGATATTGGTGTCATTAATATTCAGCTCACGCTCTTTATCGCTTGGCAGACTTTCTGGGCATTGGAATTGTCTATTAAATTCATTCCAGCTAAGACTGGCAATTTTCTTGTCATGAGGGGTTTTGATAAGCTCCGATGATTGTTGGGCATATCCAAGGCTCGGGGGTAGTAGCGTTAATGTAAGAGTGAGGGTAGATAGTATTGATTTCATTTCTGGTCCATATAAATCATTTCAAAAATGGGAACGGTTACGGAATTTCCCATAACTAGCTCTAAATTTCTGTTGCCTACATATTTGCCTATTATTCCAATGCCGCCTCCAATCCTGGCAGTATTTTGATACCTTGCCTCAAGGGCTTGGGGAACTAAAACAACATATCTGGTATTAAAGGGCACCGAGCCGATACCTTGAACGGGGACTGTGGTAGCAATGAAGGAGTTTTTTGTGTATTTTTCTAGGTAACCACCAACGATGTAATTTTTTCCATCAGCCTTAATCTTTGGACTCATTACTATTTGATATGAATCTGCCGCATCAAACTTAACTGCAGCATCCTTTAGGCTTCCAACAGCAATTACCCCCGCTTTTAATCCTTGATTGCGACTAGTTTCATTTGCAAGCTGCTGTCTCCTGTCTTCTGCATATTGTGATTGGTTTTTTCTGGTGTTTTCTATTGCCTGGTAAATTTGATTAAACATGTCTTTTGCTCCGGAGGGGGACATATTTAGAGCTAGGCTGCCCTGATTATTTTTATCAAATGCCCTCCCTAAATTTTTGATGGAGCTATTTTCGGCAACACATTCATCTACGGTAGCATTAAGGAACTCAAGGGTTCTAGGCGTCCATTTTGAAAATCTTATGCCACCCCATTCCCGATTTAAATCAATCTGCGAATTGCTTCCATACCCTCTTTGCAGTATTTTTTCACCGCCTATAGACCCATGCTCATCTCCATAAAGCAAGGCAATAGAAATGCAGCTAGTAGTGAGGCCGCCAGGGCCATAGATTTCATCTGCTGATGTGATTACAACATTATCTTTTCCTCCGCCTCCGCCTCCGCCACCATGGACGCAGCCCACAATCATTGCGCAGAAAAGACTGGCTATGAGGGTTTGAATTAATGGAGCAGGTATTTTCATCATGATTTTTAGAGTAGGGGTTAGATTTGTTTACTTAAGGACGTAGAATCATTCTAGTAACTATAAATAGCCGGGTAAATAGGGGGTAACCAATGAAATTAGCATTAATGATTGCTTTTGCTGTAATGCTGGCTGCATGTGGCAAGGGTGATGGTGGCAAGAGTTCTGTTGCTAGTAACAGTAGCCTTGAGGTAAAAAGCCCTCAGGATTTTGAAGTTTGCGTGGACAAAACATGCATTAGTGAATTTACCCCTCTAACTGAGTTATATGCAGGCAATGGAGTCGATTCAATCGGCTCATTTGGCGTGATGCCTGGCTTCGGGGCTTTTTCAATCGTCAAGAGTATTAAGTACAACGATGGAAAAGATTGGTATGCGATTTTTATTACACAAGCGAATATTTTTCAGGGTGGTGGCCTCTCTACATGTCATGCATGTGGGGCTGTGTTGGGAATTGCAATTTACCAAAAACACAATCAATGGAAATTATTTGCGAAGTCTAATAGGCTTAAGACTATTGGCTCATATGGACGAATTTTGGGTTATCCGGTAGCTGATGCTGTAGAGATTAGTTCTGGCGGTGCTGAGAAATTTATTATTGCTTTGAAGTCTTCTGATGGTGGAATGGGATATACCTCGGGCTTGTTAACTTTGATTGGAGTTAGTCCCGTTGGGGTAAATCAGTATGAATCCCCAATTCGTTATCTGGGTAGCATTACGACATCTAATTCTGATTGCGGTACAAGTGCCCCACAGGGTGATGATTGGGTTGGTAGCTGGACTTACGATTGGTCTGAGTCTCCACCGAATATTAATTTAACGAAGAAATTTCGTAAAAATTGTACCGATGAGGTTATTAAGGATAGCCAGTTAACCATTAGATATAAATATGATGGTATGGCTGATAACTATATTGCGGAAAAGAAGTAGAGGCCAGTCCAAGATGAGTGATAAGGGACCCCTAAATTCCACAGTTCATAGGCCTCAAGACCAATTGCTATCAGGGGTTAGCTTGTTACCTGCCCCCCATCTAAATCTAAGTAATTTAGATGGCATTAGGCGTGAGATGGCAAAGGTATACAAAGACATGCGTAGAGGTAGTGTTCCGTCTCAAGATGGGACAAGGTTGGTTTATGTTTTGGGGGAACTGCGTAAGGTTTTTGAAGCGTGCGAGCTTGAAAAACGAATTGAGGCACTGGAAGGTTAGTGACAACTTTAAAAGCCCGTATTCAATCCCTTGAATTGCAGTCAAGGTCTGTTAATTTTGAGCTTGGCGAAATTCGTCAGATGACTGATGCTGATTTAGTCAGAGTCATAACAGGTAAATATCCTCGGCTACCAGTCGATTACCCTACCGATGAAGAGTTAATGGTTTTAATGGGGCAGCGATAGCATGGTCGGAATGGCCAGTCTGGAAAGGCGGATAGAGGCAATAGAGACGAAAAAGGCTTTGAGCCGACCCAAACCAACTTATGAGCAGAAATATCGAGCTGATTATTTTGTTGATGGTCGGTGGGTAGATGGGTGGGATATAGACGCTATAGCAGGCAAGACTTTTGAATCCAAAATAGCCAATGTCGTTCATGTCACCCTGGATGGGTTGGTTATCTCGCCTGAATCAAGGCACAAAGCCAGATTTCTGCTCGACTTATACAAAAGCGTTGCCTCGATGTATTGATTTGAATTTACTAAATTGGGTGTCTATTGGGTGTTTGGAGCCCAGAAAACCAAAAAAGCTTCTAAGCCAATTGACCTAGAAGCCTTCTACTGTTTGGTTGCGGGGGCAGGATTTGAACCTACGACCTTCGGGTTATGAGCCCGACGAGCTGCCAGACTGCTCCACCCCGCGTCTGAAGCTAAGATTCTACCATTTTTCGGGATGCCCTGTCGAGTCTTTCTGTTAAACCTTGCTGAATAATAGGGTTTTAGGGGCTTTAAATAGGGCTTATTTCCTCTTGATAAGAGGAGTAATATATTGCCACGCAACAATAGTCAGGGCTAAATAATGTCAGTTAGCAATCCAGAGTTTTCTGAATCATCCTTATTAAGACCGGTAGAGATTTCTCGAGAAGACTACCCGCATAAAAAAGGTGCTTCAGTCACGCTTATGCTCGCTGCAATCGGCGTGGTATTCGGTGACATCGGTACCAGCCCTTTGTATGCTCTTAAAGAATGTTTTAGTCCTGATCATGGCATCCCTTTTTCACCAACGGCTGTCTATGGAGTGATCTCCATGGTGTTCTGGGCATTTGCGATTGTGGTGTCCTTGAAGTATGTGTTGTTTGTGATGCGTGCCAATAACCATGGTGAGGGTGGCATCTTGGCGCTCATGGCCTTGGCTTTACGTACTGCGCCGGTTAACTCAAAGCGCTCTCTCTTAATCATCATGGCTGGGGTCTTTGGCGCCTGTATGTTTTACGGAGACGCCATCATTACTCCCGCCATTTCCGTTCTTTCTGCGGTAGAGGGTATGGAAGTCATTTCCAGTGATTTCACGCGCTATGTCATTCCAGTAACGATTGTGATTTTGGTAATTCTTTTCTTCATTCAAAAAACTGGTACGGCAGTAGTGGGCAATCTTTTTGGTCCGGTAATGTTGGTTTGGTTCGTGGTAATTGGGTTGATGGGCTTAAACCAGGTAATTCAAAACCCCCAAATTTTTGCTGCCATTAACCCAATGTACGCCTTCAAATTTTTGCAAGAGCATGCACTGCAAGGATTTATTGTTTTAGGCGCGGTATTTTTGGTTTTAACGGGCGCTGAAGCGCTTTACGCGGATATGGGGCATTTTGGTGTTAAGCCTATTCGAATGGGCTGGTTCTTTATTGTGATGCCTTGCCTTATTCTGAATTACTTCGGGCAAGGCGCAATGTTTTTAAATAACCCTGAAACCATTACCAATCCGTTCTTCATGATGGTTCCTGAAGCATTTGTATTTCCTTTGGTGATTTTGGCTACAGTAGCAACGGTGATTGCCTCCCAAGCGGTGATTTCAGGTGCATTTTCCATGACCAGTCAGGCGATTCTTTTGGGCTTTGTGCCTCGCATGAAAGTGCGCCACACCTCTGATCGTGAAATTGGTCAAATTTATATGCCATTAGTCAACTGGACGCTTTTGGTATTAGTGATCGCAGTTGTCTTGGCATTTAAAAAATCTGAGAATTTAGCGGCTGCCTATGGAATCGCAGTGACCACCACAATGATCGTTACAACGTTCTTAGCGGCTATCGTGATGCGCGTCGTTTGGCGTTGGAATGCATTATTAGTAACCTTGGTGATTGGTTCATTTTTAGTGGTGGATTTTGCATTCTTAGCTGCGAACCTATTAAAGATTATGGAAGGTGGCTGGTTCCCATTGCTCTTAGGGGCTGCATGCTTCCTGCTGTTAATGACTTGGTATCAAGGGCGCCAGTTGTTGCGTCAGAACGCAGTCAACAACGGAATTCATTTAAAAGAGTTTATTGATTCCTTAATGAAGCATCCTCCGCATCGGGTTGAGGGGACGGCAGTCTTTTTAACTGCTCATGTAGATTACCTGCCAGTATCTTTCCTTCATAATCTAAAACATAACCATGTACTACATGAAAGAGTCTTTTTCTTAAAGGTCAGTATTTGGGATGTTCCATATGTAAAAGATGAGGAACGGATTACTTTGCGCGAACTTGGACATAATATTTATGTTGTCCGTGCGGTATATGGATTCAACGAAACGCCAGATATGGGTAATATTATTGAGTTGATTGAAAAATCCTCTGGTTTGAAGTTTGACTTGATGAATACTTCATTCTTCTTATCGCGTGACACGATTGTTTCTACTGAAATTCCTGGAATGGCGATGTGGCGCGAGCGCTTGTTTAGCTGGATGTATCAAAATGCAGGACGCCAGTCGGATTTCTTTAAGATCCCCGCAAACCGTTTGGTTGAGTTGGGCGCGAAGGTAGAGATTTGAGGATTGTTGTAAGTCATCGAGCAAAAGCATTTTTAGGAATGCTTTTGCTATGCTGCTCTTTTAGTAGAGTGGTTTTAGCTACGCCTGCGGAAGAGGCCCAACTAGAGCAGTTAGATAAGATTGAGCAAGAGCTTGAGTTGCAACGTGAGTGGGCGAAGTATCGTTGGGGGAAAGCTTCTTCTGAGTGCTACCAAAACTATTGGGTAAGTCGTTGCTTGGGTAACTCTCGTGCTGAATATCGCAAAGAGATTGATCCGATTCGCGAGCAAGAAGTTGAGTTGCATGAAGTACAACGTAAGTTGCGTGAAAGCATCAAAAATCAAAATGATGCAAAACGTGCGGCCGAAAGAGCTTCGCCTGAAAAGGCTGCTGAGCGTACCGCCAATCAACGTGATTACGAAGAAAAGCAAAAAGAAGCTGCAGCTCGTGCGGCAGATTTAGAGAAGCGTCGTCAAGATGCGCCTAAACGCTCCCAAGAAAATAAAGCGGGCACTCAGCTCGACTAATTTTTTAATTTCGATTCACCTTCATAAACTCAACTTTGATTAGGTAAGACTTTGGCTAAGATTAAAACTATTTATATCTGCCAGTCATGTGGCGGTACTTCCGCAAAATGGCAGGGCCAATGTCCATCATGTCAGGCCTGGAATACGTTGGAAGAGGGATTGCCAGAGGTTAGCTCTAACTCTCGTTTTCAAGGGTTAGCTCAGGCCTTACCCCGTCAAAAATTATCCGCTATCAGTGCCGAAGACCTGCCTCGTTTTAGTACAGGCGTTGAAGAGTTTGATCGGGTATTGGGCGGGGGCTTGGTACCTGGTGGGGTAGTGCTCTTAGGCGGTGATCCTGGTATTGGTAAATCAACTTTGCTTTTGCAAGCCTTGGCCGAAATGAGCTCTGCAGGCATGAACGTGCTGTATAGCAGTGGTGAAGAATCGGCTGCCCAAATCGCGCTTCGCGCCAAACGCATTGCTTTAGACGCTCCTCAGCTAGAGGTATTAGCAGAGATTCAGTTAGAAAAATTGTTATCCATTATGGATACCGTCAGGCCGCAAGTATTGGTTGTAGACTCCATTCAGACTTTGTATTCCGAAGTACTTAGTTCTGCACCTGGGTCTGTTGCCCAAGTGCGTGAATGTGCGGCTCAATTAACTAGGGCAGCAAAATCCAGTGGCATTTGCGTCTTAATGGTGGGTCATGTGACTAAGGATGGCCATTTGGCTGGGCCTCGAGTGCTTGAGCATATTGTGGATACCGTTTTGTATTTTGAAGGCGATACCCATTCATCATTTCGCCTAGTTCGCTCGATTAAAAACCGCTTTGGCGCAGTCAATGAGTTGGGCGTCTTTGCGATGACCGAAAAAGGGTTGCGAGGCGTTGCTAACCCTTCCGCTATTTTCTTGTCACAGCATGCCGAGATGGTGCCTGGTGCTTGTGTTCTGGTAACACAAGAGGGTAGTCGTCCACTTCTGGTGGAGATTCAGGCTTTAGTCGATACCGCTCATATCCCTAATCCACGCAGATTGGCAGTTGGCTTAGAGCAGCACCGCCTAGCAATGTTATTGGCGGTATTGCATCGTCATGCTGGGGTAGCTTGCTTTGATCAGGATGTTTTCTTAAATGCGGTTGGTGGCGTGAAGATTAGCGAGCCAGCGGCAGATTTGGCAGTACTGCTTGCGATACAGTCCTCGATTCGTAATCGCGCACTACCAAAGGAATTGATAGTATTTGGTGAGGTTGGTTTAGCTGGAGAAATTCGGCCATGCCCACGTGGTCAAGAGCGCCTCAAAGAGGCTGCTAAATTGGGCTTCACTATTGCGATCATTCCAAAAGCCAATATGCCTAAAACCAAAATACCAGGCTTAAGAGTTATTCCAGTTGAGAGAATAGACGAGGCAATTTCTGCTGCCGCAGAACTCAGTTAATTCTTAACTACTTGTTAGCGCAAGTCTTCTGCTTGAATCAGCAGAACCTGTTCATCACCAGCAGAAACTTGCATCCAGATTGCAGGTATTTGTGGGAAAGCTTTTCTGAAGTTTTCATACTCATTACCAATCTCAATCAGAATAGCGCCTCGTTCATTCAGGTAATCTGGCGCGCCTGCAATGATGCGTCTAATCAAATCCATTCCATCATCACCGCCAGCCAAAGCTAAGGCTGGTTCAGCGTGATATTCCTCTGGCAGGATACTCATTGAACCTGAATTTACGTAAGGGGGGTTGCAGATAATTAAATCAAAGCGATTGTCATCACTAGGCTCTGGCAGTGCGTGCCACAAGTCGCCTTCAAGTAATTCAACTTGTGAGCTCAGACTATGGCGATCTAAGTTGCGTGAAGCAACCGATAAGGCAGGCAGACTGATATCGCAGGCGCTTATATGGATATCTGGACACGCAAGCGCTAGAAGGATCGCCAAGGAGCCATTACCAGTGCAAAGATCTAGTGCTTTACCGTCAGCTGGGAGCCAAGGCTCAAGCGAACCATCCACAATTAATTCGGCAATCCAAGAGCGGGGAACGATACTTTGTTCACTGCAGAAAAAAGGTACTCCCATCAACCAGGCTTCACCTAGGATGTAAGCTAGTGGCTTGCGGGTAGTGATTCTGGTTTGAGCAACTTCAATAGCTTGAGATCGCTGAGCATCAGATATTTGTGAATCTAATTTTTCCAATGTCTCTGCAGGACTGAGGTCTAATTGTTTGCTGACAATCCATAGGGCCTCGCTTTGGGCATCAATAGCGCCATGACCGTAGTGTAGGTTTGCTCTTTCCAGGCGTTGCGCAACTTGCTCAATGCAGCGATCTACAGTTTGTTCTTGCTGATGCTCAGAATCCATGATGAATGTATTTAAATAAATGAATCAAGCAACTAATTGCTCAAGGGTCTTACGATAAATATTCTTCAGTGGCACAACGTCATCTACGATGACGCATTCATTTATTTTGTGACTGGTGGCATTTAACGGGCCAAATTCAACAACTTCTTCACAGATCTTGGCAATGAAGCGTCCATCACTAGTTCCGCCGGTAGTAGATAGTTCGGTATCGATCTGCATCTCTTCTTTGATGGAGTTGCGTAAAGCTGTCGCTAAGGCGCCATCGCCAGTAATGAATGGGCTTCCACCTAATGTCCATTTGACTTCAAAATCCAGGCCCGCATCTTTTAAGATATTCTCCAAGCGCTCACGCAACTGCTCTGGCTTGCTTTCAGTAGAAAAGCGAAAATTGAAATCAATAGCGAGCTCACCAGGAATGATGTTATTTGCGCCAGTACCCGCATGAATATTGGAAATCTGAAAACTTGTAGGCTGAAAATATTGGTTACCCTGGTCCCATTCAGTCTCTACTAAAGCTTGAATGGCTGGAGCTGAAAGGTGAATAGGATTCTTGCCTAAATGTGGATAAGCTATGTGAGCCTGAATGCCTTTGATCTGCAGTTTTCCGGATAAAGAGCCGCGACGACCATTCTTGATCATGTCACCCAGATTATCGACAGAAGTTGGTTCGCCAATCACGCAATAGTCTATGTGTTGACCATGTTTTTGTAGGCGCTCACACATAATCACGGTGCCATCATGTGCGGGACCTTCTTCGTCGCTGGTAATCAGAAAAGCGATTGAGCCAGCATGATTGGGGTGATTAATGACAAACTCTTCAGTTGCCACAACAAATGCAGCTATGGAGGTTTTCATATCTGCAGCGCCACGGCCATAGAGAAGGCCATCACGAATGGTGGGGGTAAATGGATCGCTCTCCCACTTTTCAAGCGGCCCAGTCGGAACGACATCCGTGTGACCAGCAAACATGAAGACCTTACCCTGATCACCAGCCGAACCTTTTTTAATTGCCCAAAGATTGGTGACTTGGAAATTCTCGGGGCCACTCACTACGCTTTCGGTATGAAAGTCCATTGCTTGCAATCGTTGGGCAATGAGATCCTGACAGCCCCCGTCCGCTGGGGTGACCGAGCGGCAGGCAATAAGGGCTTCAGTAAGTTCGAGAGTGGCGCTCATAAGGGGGCTTAGTCGCGCAGGAGTTCGTTAATGGCAGTTTTAGCTCTGGTTTGAGCATCTACCTTTTTCACGATGATTGCTGCGTACAGGCTGTATTTGCCGCAAGCAGATGGCAATGAGCCGGGAACGACTACCGATCCTGCTGGAACGCGACCGTAATGTACTTCACCAGTTTCACGATCGTAAATTTTGGTGCTTTGACCAATATAAACGCCCATGGAAAGAACGGCATTTTCTTCAATAATCACGCCTTCGACCACTTCGGAGCGAGCACCAATAAAGCAGTTATCTTCAATAATGACTGGCCCAGCCTGAATAGGCTCCAAAACCCCGCCAATCCCTACGCCACCCGAAAGGTGGACGTTTTTACCGATTTGAGCGCATGAACCTACAGTTGCCCAGGTATCAACCATGGTGCCTTCACCAACATAAGCGCCAATATTGACGTAAGAAGGCATTAAAACAGCATTTTTACCAATAAATGAGCCGCGGCGAGCCACCGCAGGGGGAACTACGCGAAATCCGCCCTTAGCGAAGTCTTCGGCGGTGTAATTTTCGAATTTGCTCGGAACCTTGTCGTAAAACTGGGTATATCCACCAGCACTCATGGGTTTGTTATCTTCAAGGCGAAAAGAGAGCAGTACAGCCTTCTTAACCCATTGATTTACTTCCCATTGGCCTACGCTGCGGCGTTCAGCTACACGAATGGTGCCCGAATTCAAGCCTTCCAAGACTGCGCTTACGGCACTGCGAATTTCTGCTGGAGCAGCCTCAGGAGAGAGGTTTGCACGGTTTTCCCAGGCTTGTTCAATGATGCTTTGTGGTGATTGGCTCATGCTTTTTAGTTAACTATCAGATTGTTAAGGGATTTTGGCCCTGAATGTAGATTTATCATTATATCGATGGGGCAAAAACCCGTGCGGGAAGCCTTAAGCTTGCTATCATCTTCCCACTTAAGTTTTAAATTTTCACCCCTTTTTCCGAACCTTTTTCCCTGCAAAGTACGCCGTGCAACTGAAATCCATCAAACTTTCCGGCTTTAAGTCTTTCGTAGACCCAACCCATTTTGAAATGCCCGGCCAATTAATTGGCGTTGTGGGTCCTAACGGGTGCGGAAAGTCGAACATTATTGATGCCGTGCGTTGGGTTTTGGGTGAATCCCGCGCAAGTGAATTGCGTGGCGAATCCATGCAAGACGTTATTTTCAATGGTTCTGGTTTACGTAAGCCATCGGGTCGCGCCAGCGTAGAGCTCATTTTTGACAATACGGACGGTCGCGCTCAGGGGCAGTGGAGTGTATTTACTGAGTTATCCGTAAAGCGTGTCTTAACCCGCGATGGAAATTCAAGTTACTACGTAAATAACCAAGTGGTACGTCGTAAAGATATTCAAGATATTTTCTTGGGCACCGGTATGGGTCCAAGAGGTTATGCGATTATTGGGCAAGGTACGATTAACCGTATTTTGGAAGCGAAGCCAGAAGAATTACGTATCTTTTTGGAAGAGGCTGCTGGCGTATCTAAATACAAAGAGCGTCGCAAGGAAACCGCATCGCGTCTCGAGGACACAAAAGAGAATTTAGTGCGCGTTGAAGATATTTTGCGCGAACTTGATCAACAGCTCAATCGCCTAGAAAAACAAGCCACAGTCGCAGAACGTCATGCTGAACTTTCAGCAAATATGAAATCGCAACAACAATTGCTCTGGTTTGTACGTCAGACCGAGGCTGGTAAAGAGCAAGAGCGTCACGCCAATGGCATTCGAGATACTCAGGTTAGTTTAGAAGAGCAAACGGCTAAGTTGCGCCACTCAGAAGCCGAGCTAGAAAGTATGCGTACTCATCAGTACGCCATGCAGGATAAGGTTTCACAAGCTCAAGGGGATTTGTATCAAACGAATTCTGATGTAAGTCAAGTTGAGTCGCAAATTCATTATGTGCAAGAAGCGCGTCAACGATTGCAACAACAAACCCAAGATTTACAAGCTCAGCTACAACGCTGGACTGTTCAGGAAACAGACGCTGCCCAGGCGCAACGGACTGCAGAGCATGAGCTAAGCCTTGCCTCGGAAAAAGAACAATCTTTATTAGAGGGCTTAAGTGGTTTGCAAGAGCAAATGCCCGTTCATGAGGAAGCCTATCAACTCAATTCTCGAGAATTAAATAATGCGCGAGATAGCTTGGCAACGATTGAGCAGCGTTTGGCAAGTTTGAGTGAGCGAACTAAATCTATTCTTACTCAACTAGAGGAATTAAAAGGGCGCGAAGCACGTTTGATTGGCGAGCTAGACGGCATGCGCAGACCCGATGCTGAGGCTTTACAAACAGCAATCGATCGTCATGCTATGGCTCAGCGCAAGGTTGAAGAAGCAAGACATCGCGCTTCTGAAACTCAGCAACGCGTTCCCGCAGCTGATGAAGCCCGTAATACAGCGCAACAACAGATTCAGGTGGCCAATCAAGATTTAGCGCAAACCGAAGCCAAGTTAACCGCTTTAACTGCTTTGCAGGCTAGTGTTCAGGCACAAGGCAAAATTGGTCCATGGCTTGAGAGTAAGGGCCTTAAAGAGAGTAAGCGCCTTTGGCAAGAGCTCAAGGTTGAAAGTGGTTGGGAAACCGCTTTAGAGTCTGTCTTGCGCGAACGCTTGGCCGCAGTTACCGCAAAAAGTATTCAAGAAACTTTAGTGCTAGCCAACGATGCGCCACCAAGTCGTCTGGCCATTTTATTGCCCGAAGAAATTATCCCTGCGCATACTTCAGCTCCAGCGGATTTTGTTTCATTGTTGACGCGCGTTCAGAGTGCTGGCGGCCCAAGAATTTCTTCAGTTTTACAAGAGTGGCTCGATAATATTTACATTGCCGATAGTCTTGAAGATGCTTTGCACCGTCGTGACAAGTTACCAGCTGGTGGAGCATTAGTGACCCAGCAAGGCCACTTAATTAGTCGCGTTGGTATTCAGCTTTATGCAGCCGATTCTGAGCAAGCTGGCATGTTGGCGCGCGCTCAGGAAATGGAAGCGCTTGAGAAGCAATTGCGCGCACAACAACTCATTCAAAGCGAATTAAAAAGCGAGCTTGATCAGTGTGTCGCAAATTATCAAGGCGCTCATCAGGCAGCTGAGCAAGCTCGAATTGCTGCCGAGCAGGCGGTGCAGGAGACTCATGGCTTTGATGTGGAAAGAATGCAGTTAACTCAAGCTGAAGAGAAGTACAGCCAACGTGCTACTCAAATTCAGGGTGAATTAAGTGAAATGCGCGAGCAAATGGAGCAACTGGGAATGACACAAGACCAGTCATCCATGGAGCTTGCGCAATCTGAAGAGGCTAAGCAAGGCTATCAAGAAAGCCTTGCTGTTGCACAAGAGAAATTGGAGTTAGCCACTCAAGAGCGCGACCGTTTGCGTGAGTCGTTGCGTGTAGCTGAAATGGCTGCGCAAGAAGCGGCGTTTTCTACACGTTCGTTGCAACAACGCATTGCCGACTTGCAACGTGATCAGAGTACCGCCCGTGCTCAGATTATGGAGATCCAGGATAAATATGCATTCGCTGAACGGGAGTTAGAAACTCTTAGCGATGCAGAAGCGCAAGAAAAATTACAGGGCTTATTAGCAACTCGTAGTGAGCGTGAATCGATTTTAGCTAATGCTCGTACCGAGCAAGATGCTTTATTACATCAATTGCGTGAAGCTGATGAGGTTCGCATGCAAATCGAACGTACCTTGCAACCAATGCGTGACAAAGTAGTTGATTTGCAATTGCGTGAACAAGCTGCTCGCCTGAACTTTGAGCAATTTGCTACTTTATTGGCTGATGCTGAGGCCGATCTCACTTCCTTAGAGTCAAATTTCAGTCCTGATCTAAAGGTTGGCGCATTGCAAAATGAGGTGACCCGTTTAACTGCTGAGATTCAGTCTTTAGGCCCAGTTAACATGGCGGCCTTGGATGAGTTAGCAAGCTCACGTGAGCGTAAGTCTTTCTTGGATGCTCAATCTGCCGACTTAAATGAGGCCATGCAAACTCTCACGGATGCTATTGCAAAAATTGATGGGGAAACTCGTGAATTGTTGCAAGGCACCTTTGACCAGGTTAATACCCATTTTGGTAGACTCTTCCCAGAATTATTTGGCGGTGGCCATGCAGAGTTGGTAATGACGGGTGAGGAGATTTTGGACGCTGGCGTTCAAGTGATGGCTCAGCCTCCAGGCAAGAAAAATAGCACAATTTATCTCCTTTCTGGTGGTGAAAAGGCTTTAACAGCTATCGCCTTAGTATTTTCACTTTTCCTCTTAAATCCAGCACCCTTCTGTTTACTTGATGAGGTTGATGCGCCATTGGATGATGCAAATACCTTGCGCTATGCGCAGATGGTTGCCAAAATGTCAGATAAAACACAGTTCGTATTTATCTCGCACAATAAGATCACTATGGAAATCGCACATCAGTTAATTGGTGTCACTATGCAAGAGCAGGGTGTATCTCGTATTGTTGCTGTGGATATCTCTTCTGCGGTATCAATGGTGGAGGCTACTTAAGTGTTCTTGGAGCGGATCATGACGACTTTGGGTTTGTCTGACTTGCAGTTTTCATTGGCTGCGATTGGTTTGATTATTTTGATTTCAGTCGTTTTGCTGAATTTTAAATACGCCCGCGCTCGTCGTCGTGCCAGAGATTTGGTTCAGTATTCTCTTGATGAACGTTTTGGAGTGCGTGAACCTTCTTTTGGCGCAGGTTTTGCAGATGCTAGTAATGAGGGTCGTGCTGAACCTACCTTGGATGAGGTTGTCCAATCTATCGTTGTGCCAGAAATATTTACCATTGATCCTAGAATCGATTGTGTAATCACTCTGCGATTCGATCAGGCCATCAGTGGCGCTGAACTCTTAAATGAGATTAATGCATGGTCTGAAACCCCCGCGAAATCTACTGCGCGTTGGATGTGCGAGGGCTTAAATGCAGATGTTGATACAGCTGAAGACTGGGAGCCGCTTAGAGTGGAGGCATCCTATTCAGAGTTGCAATTGGCTATCCAGCTGGCAAGTCGTCGTGGACCGATTGGTGTTCTGGAGTTATCAGATTTTTGTTCTCGCGCACAGGCTCTGGCTGAGACTTTGGGGTCGCAGATTGATATGCCTAGTGTGAGTACTATGCTAGAAAGTGCTAAAGAGCTTGATGCTATGGCAGTAGAAAGTGATATTCAGTTAAGTATTAATGTGATTTTTGATGAAGCAAGTCCATGGACTAATTTTGAAAGTTTGATGCGTCAGCGCGGATTCAAGTTAGCTCGCAATGGTAGACAGTTTGAGTACTACAGTAATAACAAGCTTATTTTTACGAGTGCCGGTATTGACCCCAATAAACCTATTTCTCAATTAACGTTGTTATTAGAGGTTCCCTTGGTTGCTCAAGAGGAGAGAGCTTTTGAAAGAATGCTTGGAGAGGGTGTTGAGATTGCGCAGGCTGCTCATGGCCGCCTAGTTGATGATAACGGCATTAACCTTACTGAAGCTGCTGTAGTCAGCATTCGTCAACATTTGTATGGGCTGTTCGCCAATCTTGATAAAAACGGCGTCCCATCTGGCTCTTACACAGCAAGCCGTTTATTTAGTTAAGGAACCTCTTTGTCGTCCAATAGTCCGACAAATTTAGCGGAACGGTATACGTATTTACAAGCAGAATTAGCTCGCCTCGAGCATGCTTATTACGTTCTTGATAATCCATTATTACCAGATGCTGAATATGACCGACTATATCGAGAGATGCTCGATATAGAGTCTGCTCACCCAGAATGGGTGACCTCAGACTCACTATCCCAAAGGGTTGGCGGGGCGGCGCTCAAAGAGTTTGATTCTGTACAACACATCGTACCTATGCTTTCTCTCAATAATGCCTTTGAAGATGCGGAGTTAATTGCTTTTGATCGTCGCTGTCGCGAGGCCTTGCACGCTGATGTTGTGGAGTATGCGGGTGAGCTCAAGTTTGATGGTCTTGCCATCTCATTACGTTATGAGAATGGAGTCTTAGTGCGCGCTGCTACTCGTGGTGACGGTGCTAGGGGTGAGGATGTCACTGCCAATATCAAAACGATTCGCGCCATACCCTTACGCTTAACTGGAAAAAATATCCCCGCAGCCTTAGAGGTGCGCGGAGAAGTTTTTATGTATTTGCGTGATTTTGAGAAGATGAATCAGCAGGCAGCCGCTGCCGGTGAAAAAGAGTTTGCCAATCCTCGTAATGCTGCTGCAGGAAGCTTAAGGCAGCTTGACTCAAAAGTTACTGCTAGACGCCCTTTATCATTTTTTGCTTATGGCCTTGGTGATCTTGAGCCTCAAAGTTGGCTACCATCAACTCATGAAGAGCTACTCAATGTTTATATAAAGCTTGGGCTACCAGTTTGCCCTGAGCGAAGGGTGATGAAATCGGTGGTGGAGATATTGAATTTTTACAATGAAGTTGGTGCTAAACGAGATTCGCTTCCTTATGATATTGATGGCGTTGTTTACAAGGTTAATTCGTTTGCTGAGCAGGCGAAATTAGGTTTTGTTTCAAGGGCGCCACGTTTTGCATTGGCTCATAAGTTTCCGGCACAAGAAGCTTTAACAACGGTCTTGGGTATTGATGTTCAAGTGGGTCGGACCGGTGCAATTACTCCTGTAGCCAGATTGGCTCCAGTTGAAGTTGGAGGGGTTACTGTTACCAACGCTACTTTGCATAATGAGGATGAAATCAAGCGCAAAGATGTACGTATAGGCGATACAGTTTCTGTAAGGCGGGCTGGCGATGTGATTCCCGAGGTAGTTTCAGTAATTAAGGATAGGCGCCCTGTAAATGCGCGGGAATTTATCATGCCAGTGCGATGTCCGGTGTGTGATTCACATATCGAGCGTTTGGCGGATGAGGCAATCGCACGCTGTAGCGGTGGTCTATTTTGTGGAGCGCAACGCAAGCAAGCATTAGTTCATTTTGCCCATAGACGGGCCTTAGATATTGAAGGCTTGGGTGAAAAGATTGTTGATCAATTAGTTGACCACCATTTAGTAAGAACGCCTGCTGACCTTTACCGTTTGGGCTTTGCAGCTTTGGCCAATTTAGAGCGGATGGGCGATAAGTCTGCGGACAATTTGATTCAGGCTATAAATAAGTCGCGTAACACCACCTTAGCGAGATTTATTTTTGCTCTGGGCATTCGTCATGTAGGTGAGACTACGGCAAAAGATTTAGCCAATCATTACGGCAGTGTGCATGCGCTCATGGAGGCGAGTCTCGAAGATCTTCTGATGGTGAATGACGTAGGGCCTGTAGTAGCGAATTCCATCGTAAGTTTTATGCAGGAAGCTCACAATCGAGAAGTAATAGAGCAATTACTTGCCTCTGGATTGCAACTCACGGTTGAAGAGAAGGAGATTAGCGCTGCCGTCATTGGCAAGACCTTTGTTTTGACAGGCACCTTTCCAACGCTTACACGTGATGCCGCAAAAGAACTTCTGGAAAAAGCGGGTGCGAAAGTGGCTGGTTCAGTATCCAAAAAGACTGATTATGTAGTTGCTGGTACTGATGCTGGAAGTAAACTTACCAAGGCCGAAGAGCTTGGTATTGCGGTGATTGATGAAGCTGCGATGTTAGATCTTTTGAAGTAATAACGATCAGTCTTGGGTTAAAAGATACAACAATATTTTTTATGAGTCTTCTTGCTTCTATTGCTCCAAAGTTAAATAATCGCCAATACAAAACCCAGTGCGAAGCAATTCTTACCTCTGTAAATCCCTATTCCAGATTAAATACTTCTGGCCACATCACGGCTAGCGGCTTGGTCATTAGGGGTGATCAAACGCTTTTAATATTTCATCCCTACATTAAGCAGTGGTTACAACCCGGTGGTCATATAGATGACAAAGAGACTCCTTTAGATGCTGCTATTAGAGAGGTCTATGAGGAAACGGGATTAATCTGCTCTCTAGATCAGGCAAGCGTAGATCCTATAGATATTGATGTACATGAAATCGCCGCTAATCCAAAAAAATTAGAAGGATCTCATTTGCATATCGATTTTCTATTTAGACTCAAAGTTGACAGGGAGTGCGATGCTCCCGAGTCTATTGAAAAGGCTTGGTTTACTTTTCATCAAGTGAAAAATGCACGTATTGCACGTGCCTTCCGAAATTTAGGCGCCCAAGACCTCTAGCAACTCTGTCTCTAGTTGAATCTGGAGCTTTGGATTCTTGCTCAGATTGGCTGCATCCAAGAGCAAAACGTCTTCGACCCTTTCTCCCAATGTATTGATTCGAGCGGTATGCAATGAAACGTGATGTTTTGCTAAGACTCTCGAGATAGCATATAGCAGGCCCGTTCTATCGCTAGCCGATAGGGCGAGCGAGTAGTAATGGCCGCGCTCATCTGGAATCATATGTACGCGCGGTTGAATCGGGAAAGAGCGAGATTGTCTAGAAAGGCGACCCATGCTTGGGGCAGGTAGCGGATCGGATTTATTCAGTGCCCCGAGTAATTCATACTCAACGAGCTGAATAAGATCCCGATAGCTTGTGCTTTCATCGATCAAATTGCTTCCTGATATCTGAAAGGTATCTAGCGCATATCCATGGCGAGTTGTATGAATGCGGGCATCCCAAATAGAGAAGCCATGACGTTCAAAATAAGCGCAAATTCGAGCAAATAAGTCGACCTGGTCTTTTACATAAACCGCTACTTGCAACCCCTCGCCAATTGGCGAAAGGCGCGCACGTACTATTGGCGCCTCACTATCGACTTTATTGAAAAGATGGCGAGTTAACCATGCAACATCTGCGGCATCTTGCCGAAGGAAGAAGGCGACATCGAGATTTTTCCAGAGATTCTCATAGGCAGAGTCCTCAATGCCATACAGACGCAACTTGGCTCGCGCTTCTTCATGACGTTGAGCCAACTCAGAAGAGGCATCAGGTTTAGCTCCTCCCAATACTCTGAGGGTTACACGATAAAGGTCCTCAAGCAACTTCCCTTTCCACGCATTCCATACCTTAGGGCTGGTACCACGCACATCGGCAACAGTGAGGAGATAAAGAGCAGTTAAATGGCGCTCATCACCAACCTTTTTCGCAAAGGCTTTGACGACATCGGGATCGGTAGTGTCTTGTTTTTGAGCTACTTGACTCATATTTAAGTGCTCTGCGACCAACCAGACCAGTAGCTCTGTATCTTTTTTATCGAGCCCATGCTCTTTAGCAAACTTACGCATATCCGCCTTGCCTAAGGTGGAGTGGTCTCCACCCCGACCTTTGGCTATATCGTGAAATAGTGCTGCTATTACCAATAGCCAGGGCTTTTCAAAGTGAGCGATCAGGCGGCTACAGAATGGAAATTCATGGGTATGCTCAACCACCATGAAGCGACGTATGTTTCGCAGAACCATCAGGATGTGCTGATCTACCGTATATACGTGGAATAAGTCATGCTGCATTTGCCCAACAATTTTTCTAAAGGCAGGTAGGTACCGACCCAGTACGCTAGTGCGGTTCATAAGCTGAAAGGCGCGACTCACACCAGCAGGCTGTTTGAGTAACTCCATAAATAGCGCACGATTCACTGGGTCTGCTCGCCACTTACTATCCATTTTTTGACGTGCGTTATAAAGCGCCCTAAAAATGGTGGCTGATAAACCTTTTACGCTAGCTGTTTGGGCAAACACTAAAAACGTTCTTAGAATTTGCTCTGGATACTTTTGATATAGCTGTGGATCTGAAATATCCAAGACCCCTTGGCGCTCTATAAAGAAAAGGTTTCCTTCGCCCGGAATTGTGTGGGTGGTTTTGGATTCTTGTGGAAAGAGTAGTGCCTCAATATTTTGCAAAAGCACGTCATTAAGCTGAGTCACTGCCTTTGCGGACCAGTAGTAGCGGCGCATCATGGCTTCACTGGCAAGGCGTGAGGACTCTTCATTGATACCCATTGCGGCCGCTAGGGGTGCCTGCAAGTCAAAAACTAGAACATCTTGTCTACGGCCTGCAAGTAAATGTAAGTTTGCTCGTAAAGTTTCTAAGAAACGTTGATTGCGAGTGAGTTCCGTCAACTCACGTTGCGTCACTAATCCCGCTTCATTTAAATCTTTAAAGGTTTTACCAAGCAGAGCCGCTTTGCTAACCCATGAAATCACTTGAAGATCGCGTAGTCCACCAGGACTTTCTTTGCAATTGGGTTCAAGTGAGTAAGGCGTATTTTGGTATTTGTAATGACGTTGTATTTGTTCTGCAAGCTTAGCTTGAAAGAATGTTTTCGGATCTAAAGCATTTTCAAATGCATTAGCAAATTCTTTATAGAGTGGTTTTTTCCCAAATACTAGGCGTGCTTCTAAAAGCGAGGTGCGAACAGTAATATCTTGCTCTGCTTCCGAGATGCATTCCCTAACTGTTCGAACTGAAGAGCCAATCTCTAAACCCGTATCCCAGCATTTGGCGACGAACTTTTCGATCTTGCTGGTAAGGACCTCTTCAAATATTTTTTTGTTATCGGGCACGAGAATGAGAATGTCGATATCGGAGTAAGGAAAGAGTTCGCCCCTCCCAAATCCACCAACAGCTACAAGCGCAGCTTCATGCCCTAGGTCGCATGATTCCCATAAACTTATTAAAAAAGCATCGCTGAGTTTGCAGAGTTGTTTGGTGAGCTTTCCAACGGCTTGGTTTTTACGAAACTCTGCATAAGCAAGTTCTCGTGCAGCGCGTAAACTGACCACATCGGTGATTTGAGATTTCACCGCTGAAGTGGAGCGCATCCTCTTAAGCGCTAACGAGATTGGGTCTAAATGACAGGCCTTTAACGCAATCAGGCGGTAAGTTACTTCCTTCTGACCAAGTTAAAACTTCAACACCGGTAGGTGTTACTAACAAGGTATGTTCCCACTGTGCTGAAAGGCTGCGATCTTTTGTTTTTACTGTCCACTGATCTGGCATCGTACGTATTTCACGGCGACCTGCATTGATCATCGGCTCAATGGTGAAAGTCATACCGGCTTGTAGTTTTTCACCGGTACCAGGGCGACCATAGTGGAGAATTTGTGGATCTTGGTGGAATACTTTTCCAATGCCGTGTCCGCAATATTCGCGAACAATTGAGTAGCCCGCATTTTCAGCGTGGGTTTGTATAACGTGACCAATATCACCCAATGTAGCGCCCGGTTTTACTTGTGCAATACCAAGCCATAAACACTCAAATGTGATCTGGGTAAGGCGTTTCGCCATCACCGAAACATCGCCCACCATAAACATACGGCTGGTGTCACCGTAATAGCCATCAGGAGTAATGACGGTAATGTCTAAATTGACTACATCGCCCATTTTGAGGATTTTTTCGCCAGGGATGCCGTGACAAATCACATCATTGACCGAGGTGCAGATGGAGGCTGGGAAAGGTGGGTACCCTGGAGGTTGATAGTTCAACGGGGCTGGAATGGTTTTTTGAATATCACGCATGTACTCATGACAGATTCGGTCTAACTCCCCTGTGCTTACCCCTGCCTTAACGTGGGGGGTTACATGATCAAGAACTTCGCTGGCTAAGCGGCCTGCTTCGCGCATCCCTTGGATGTCTTTTTCTGCTGTAAATAAGCTATTCATGCCTTGATTATCAACGACTTGGGGATTATTCGTTTTAAAATATTGCTTAAATTTTAGGCAATATTTCCTCCATTTAGGCCAATTGGGGTGAGTTCATAAGGTTCTAGGCGTTAGTGACCGCTTCTAGAGTATTGATATTTAAGCTATAATTTCCCTCTCAGGTCAATTTTTGGCTTGAAATCGCGGGTTGAGTCTTCCAGGGTGGCGTTTTTTAGCGCAGCTAGGATTCAACCTTAGAACACAACCCTTAGGAGAAGTTATGTCAGTAACTATGCGTCAAATGCTGGAAGCCGGTTGCCATTTTGGTCACCAAACCCGTTTCTGGTCCCCAAGAATGGCCCCTTATATTTTCGGCCATCGCAATAAAATCCACATCATTAACTTGGAAAAGACTTTGCCAATGTTTCAGGACGCCCTGAAATTTGCAAAACAAGTTTCTGCTAATCGTGGCACGATTTTGTTTGTTGGTACTAAGCGTCAATCACGTGAAATTATTGCCGAAGAAGCTACGCGTGCTGGCATGCCTTATATCGACAGCCGTTGGTTGGGTGGCACGCTCACCAACTTCAAAACTGTTAAAGGTTCACTCAAGCGCTTAAAAGACATGGCAGTTGCTAAAGAAGCTGGCGACTGGGAAAAGCTTTCTAAAAAAGAAGCTTTGACAAATGACCGTGATCTCGACAAGTTGCAAAAAGCACTTGGCGGTATTCAAGATTTGAATGGCGTTCCTGACGCAATTTTCGTTGTGGACGTTGGTTATCACAAGATTGCCATTACTGAAGCAAACAAGCTTGGTATTCCTGTTATCGCTGTAGTTGATACCAACCACTCACCAGAAGGTGTTGATTACATCATTCCTGGTAACGATGATTCCAGTAAAGCAGTTCTTCTCTACGCTCGCGGTATTGCTGATGCAATTCTCGAAGGCAAATCAAGCTCTGTACAAGAAATCTTGACTGCCGTTAAAGAAGGCGAAGAAGAGTTTGTTGAAGAAGGGAACGCTGAATAATGGCCGCTATTACCGCTGCAATGGTTGGCGAATTACGCGCCAAGACCGATGCCCCAATGATGGAGTGCAAAAAAGCTTTGACTGAGGCTGATGGTGATATGGCTAAAGCAGAAGAGATTCTGCGTGTAAAGCTTGGTAGCAAGGCTGGTAAAGCTGCATCACGTGTTACTGCTGAAGGCGTTGTTGCTTCATTCATTGAAGGCACTACTGGTGCTTTGCTAGAAGTGAACTGCGAAACCGATTTCGTTTCTAAGAATGATGACTTCTTGGCTTTTACAAATGAGTGTGTGAAGTTGGTTGCTGAAAAGAATCCAGCAGACATCGCTGCATTACTTGCATTACCATTGAATGGCTCAACTGTAGATGCTGTGCGTAGTGAGTTAATTGGTCGTATTGGTGAAAACGTCATGCCACGTCGCTTTAAGCGTTTTGCTGGTGATAGCAAGTTGGTTTCTTACCTCCACGGTACCCGTATCGGTGTAATGGTTGAGTTCGAAGGTGATGAAACTGCAGCTAAAGACGTTGCAATGCATATTGCTGCGATGAAGCCAATCGCCTTGTCTATGGCTGATGTACCTGCTGAAGCTATTGCTATTGAGCGTAATATTGCCGTTCAAAAAGCCGCTGAATCTGGTAAGCCTGCTGAGATCGTTGAAAAGATGGTTGAAGGTTCTGTACAGAAATACCTCAAAGAGGTTTCTTTATTGAATCAAACTTTCGTTAAAAACGACAAGCAAACCGTTGAGCAAATGCTCAAGGCTGTAAATACAACAATCAAAGGTTTCACTATGTTTGTTGTAGGTGAAGGCATTGAGAAGCGTCAAGATGACTTTGCAGCTGAAGTTGCTGCACAGGTAGCTGCCGCTAAAGCAACTGCTTAATTAGGGATTTTGGTTGGGTTTCCCCCGGCCAGTCTGTAATGCTCAAAAGGGCATAGAAACCAAGGTTTCTATGCCCTTTTGTTTTGTCTCCGCTAAGCCCTTTATAATTTGGGTGAGATATTAAAAAGTACTTAAAGATCAATAAGCTAAGTGACACAATTATTTAGCGAATTACGGAAAATAAAAAACTATGCCAGCCTATAAACGTGTCCTTTTAAAATTATCTGGTGAAGCCCTCATGGGGGATGATGCTTTTGGCATCAATCCAATCACTATCGATTCCATGGTCAAGGAAATTGCTGATGTGGTCAATTGCGGCGTACAGCTGGCAATCGTCATTGGTGGTGGCAATATTTTCCGTGGTGTCGCAGGCGGCGCCGCAGGAATGGATCGTGCCACAGCTGATTACATGGGAATGCTCGCAACCATGATGAATTCCTTGGCACTGCAAGATGCATTGCGTCAAAAAGGCGTTGAAGCTCGTGTGCAATCCGCCTTAAGAATGGATCAAGTGGTTGAGCCTTATATTCGTCCACGCGCTATTCGTGCATTAGGCGAAGGTAAAGTAGTGATTTTTGCTGCTGGAACGGGCAATCCATTCTTTACTACCGATACAGCAGCAGCATTACGCGGCGCTGAAATGGGTGTGGAGATTGTGCTTAAAGCAACTAAAGTTGATGGAATTTACAGTGCCGATCCAATGAAAGATCCTACCGCTACCCTTTACAAAACCATTACCTTTGATGAAGCAATCATCAAGAATTTGCAAGTAATGGATGCTACTGCGTTTGCCTTATGTCGCGATCGTAAATTACCAATCAAAGTGTTTTCAATCTTGAAGCCAGGCGCCTTGATGCGTGTTGTTCAAGGTGAGTCTGAAGGCACTTTAGTACACGTTTAATAGGAGGCCTGATGTCTGCAGCAGAAATTAAAACCAATACCGATCAAAAGATGCAAAAGTCTCTTGATGCTTTAAAAACCAATCTAGCCAAAATTCGTTCTGGGCGTGCTAATCCTGGAATTTTGGAGCACATTCACGTGGATTACTACGGTAATCCAACCCCGCTAAGCCAGGTTGCCAGTCTAGGTTTGGCTGATGCTAGAACGATTAATGTTCAACCTTTTGAAAAGAATATGGTTGGCGCTGTTGAAAAAGCAATTCGGGATTCTGATTTAGGTTTGAATCCTGCTTCACAGGGTACGGTTATTCGTGTGCCGATGCCTGCTTTGACCGAAGAGCGTCGTCGTGAATTGACTAAAGTTGTTAAAAATGAAGGTGAAGAGGCAAAAATTGCAGTTCGCAATTTGCGTCGCGATGCCAATGAACATCTCAAGCGTTTAACCAAGGACAAAGAGATTTCTGAGGATGAAGAGCGTCGCGCCACTGATGAAATTCAGAAAATGACGGATCGCGCTGTTGTGGATATTGACAAGATTGTTGTGGAAAAAGAAAAAGAGATCATGACGGTTTAAGTACCCGATTGAGAATATTTTTTTATCTACTCTTTTTATGTCTAAGCACGCTAGCTCAACATTAACTGTTCCTGAGGTTCGCGCCATCCCACGCCATGTGGCAATCATTATGGATGGTAACGGGCGTTGGGCAAGCAAGCGCTTTATGCCGCGGGTGGCTGGGCATTCAGAGGGATTAAATGCAGTTCGCAAAATCGTTCAAGAGTGTCGCCGAATTGGTGTTGAATATTTAACGGTATTTGCATTTAGTTCTGAAAATTGGCGTCGTCCTCCTGAAGAGGTTGGCTTCTTAATGAAATTGTTCTTGAAATCCTTAAAGGGTGAGGTATCTCGCCTCGCGGAGAATGACATCTCTTTGCGTTTAATTGGGGATCTCAGCCGTTTTGATTCCGCTATTCAGGAAATGGTGCAATTCTCAGAAGAAAAAACAGCAAACTGCAAAGGCTTAACTTTTACGATCGCCGCCAATTACGGTGGGCGTTGGGATATCTTGCAGGCCATGCGCCAATGTTTGTCTGCCAATCCTCAGTTACAGCCTGAGCAAGTCACTGAAGAATTGCTGCAGCCCCATCTATCGATGGCATATGCCCCTGAGCCAGACTTATTTATTCGTACTGGTGGGGAGCAACGTATTAGCAACTTCTTGTTATGGCAGTTAGCCTATACCGAGCTGTATTTCACTGATGTTTTATGGCCAGATTTTGATGAGCTTGAATTACACAAGGCCTTTGATTGGTTTAGTCAGCGAGAACGTCGCTTTGGCCGTACTAGTGCTCAGCTTGCCACCAAGGCAATGAGCGATGCTGTTTGATTAACCCCATTTCCTCTTCATGCTAAAAACCCGAATCATTACCGCCATCGTTCTTTTGGCGGTACTTTTGCCTATCCTTTTTCTGTTGCCGCCAATTTATCTCAGTGGCTTCTTTTTGCTTGCCGTGCTTGCTGGCGCATGGGAGTGGAGTCGCTTAATCGCCCCAGGTGCAAACAAGTCTGCCGTTGTGTATGCCATCTTGTGTTTAGCCATCATTTTTGCCTTATTGGGATTAAGTGATCCCGTTTGGCAATTTGCTTTGCTGTCGATGTCTGTGATGTTTTGGATTTTCAATGCCCCTTTTATATTGGCTCGTGGCATGAATATGTCGCTGGCTAAATGGCGTTATTTTTACGGTACATTGGGATTGATTGTTTTGCCTGCAACTTGGTTTGCTCTGATTTTTTTACGGGAAATTGGCTTAATTTTTATGCTCACAACCATGGCTTTGGTGTGGGTCGCTGATATTGGCGCTTATTTTGTGGGTAAGGCTTTCGGTAAGCATCGCTTAGCAGCGCAAATTAGCCCAGGCAAGTCTATTGAGGGTGCTCTGGGGGGCTTACTAATCTGTTATGCCTACGCGCTTTTGTGTGTATTTTATTTACCCCTCGAATCCACTTTATTCGGTGCATGGGCAATGCGATTTGGTTGGTTACCAATGCTCCTCATGGTTACTGTTTTGACTGCCTTTAGTATTTTTGGAGATCTTTTCGAGTCCCAATTAAAGCGTTTGGCTGGCGTTAAAGACAGCAGTTATTTACTCCCAGGCCATGGCGGTGTATTGGACCGTGTTGATGCCTTGATTCCCGTCATGCCGATTGCTGCATTGCTTGCAGGATTGATCTAATGTCATTAAGGAATGTAACGGTATTGGGGTCTACTGGCTCTATTGGCGTTAGTACCTTAGATGTCATTCGTAGGCACCCTGATCGCTTTAAAGTGGCTGCTTTAACGGCCGCTAAACAAATTGATCGACTGGCCAATCAGTGTATTGAATTTAATCCTGCAATCGCAGTGGTTAGCGATGCAGATGGTGCCAAGCGATTAAGTGAGCTATTGGACGATAAGAAACTCAAGACGCAGGTGATGTATGGGGCGGATGCTTTAGTCACTGCTGTCACGGATTCTGCTTGTAATACGGTGATGGCGGCAATTGTAGGGGCTGCTGGCTTAGTGCCTGCGCTTGCTGCGGCTAAGGCAGGAAAGCGTGTTTTACTGGCCAATAAAGAGGCCTTAGTGATGTCTGGCGATCTTTTTATGAATGCCATGAAATTGGGGGGAGGGGAGCTTCTTCCAATTGATAGCGAACACAATGCGCTATTTCAGTGTTTGCCGGCTGACTTCGCAAAATCACCGCAGTCACATTCAGGGGTGGAAGAGCTTTGGTTAACCGCTTCGGGCGGACCTTTTAGAAATACCCCCATTACAGAATTGGCTTCCATCACACCAGCTCAAGCCTGCGCGCATCCTAATTGGGTGATGGGGAGAAAGATATCGGTGGATTCTGCAACTATGATGAACAAGGGCTTGGAAGTGATTGAAGCCTTTTGGTTGTTTGGATTGCCTTTGGAAAAAATTAAAGTATTGATACATCCACAAAGCGTGGTGCATTCGATGGTTCGATATCGAGATGGCTCTGTGATTGCGCAAATGGGGCAACCTGATATGCGCATACCAATAGCCTACGGACTTTCTTGGCCGGAAAGAATTGATGCCGGGGTAGGGCAGTTAGACCTGACGCAATTTGCCGCCTTAAGTTTTTCAGAACCCGATTTTGAACGCTTCCCATGCTTGGCTCTTGCTTTTGCAGCGGCAACGCTAGGAGGCACAGCGCCAACTGTTTTAAATGCTGCTAATGAAATAGCGGTAGCGGCATTTTTAGATCAAGGTTTGCCTTACCTAAACATCCCCGTGGTTGTAGAGCATGTTCTTAATAGCATCGCCTCCATACCCGCAAGTTCTATTGAGCACATTTTGGATGTCGATGCTCAGGCAAGAGAGTCGGCACATCAATATATTCGCCAAATCTCTGGTTAATAAGCGCAATCATGCAGGCATTGATCACTTTCGCTGCTTTTCTGGTAACCCTTGGAATTCTGGTGAGTTTTCATGAATATGGTCATTTTTTAGCAGCCAGACTATGTGGCGTGCACGTTATGAGGTTTGCATTAGGCTTTGGTAAGCCCTTGTTGACCTTTAAAGCTCGTAACTCTACAGAATGGGTAATCGCCTCTATACCGCTCGGTGGTTATGTGAAATTACTCGATGGCAGAGATCCGCAGCAGCTTATTACGCCTGAAATGAAGTCTGAGGCTTTTGATCAAAAAGCACTTTGGCAACGTTCATTGATCGTTGCGGCTGGGCCTTTAGCCAATTTTGTATTGGCAATTCTCCTTTTTTCAGTGATTTATATCAGCGGAGCACCACAATTACCCGCTCGTTTGCAAGCGCCCCCCGATGGGTCTGTGGCTGCAAAATTGGGTATTCTTTCTGGGGATAGGGTCATTGGGTGGAAAACTATTGAGGACGACTCTGGATCGATTCCAGTGTCCGGAGATTTTGAGCCTGTTCCAAGCTGGAATGCTTTACGCTGGAATTTGATGGACGCCATTACTGGGGAGCAGGGCTTTGCCCTGGAATTTCAGGGATCTAGTGGCGGATCGTATGTAAAAGTCTTTAAAAAACAAGATTTACCTTCAATTAAGCCTAATTTTGACCCTTTTTTGGCGTTGGGGGTTCGACCTGAGCTTGCCCCCCTAACGGAGTGGCAAGAGCTCAAATTGAGTCCTCTAGAGGCTGTTGCATTTGCTTCCCATAGGGTTTGGGTTATCACAAAGGTCTCTACCCGTCTAATGATGGGGTTATTTACTGGAAATACCTCTTTTAAGCAGTTGGGAGGACCCCTTAGTATTGCTGATATGGCTGGGAAGTCTGCTCAAGTGGGTTGGCAGCCTTATTTGGCTTTTTTAGCCCTTCTGAGTATCAGTATTGGCCTATTAAATTTGGTGCCTTTACCAATGCTAGATGGGGGTCAGCTCCTGTATGATGCATGGGAGTTGGTTTCCGGCAAGCGGCTTTCGAGTTCAATGCAAGAATTATTCCAAAAAATAGGTTTTTTCTTGTTGATTTCTCTTACCTTGCTGGCTTTGTTTAACGATTTGCAACGCTACCTTTCGCCTTGAATTTTTTGACCTCATACTTCCGCTCCGTAGTTAAATTTGTCACACAAGCCATGTTTGTTGTTACTGCTGGCCTATGCGTAGCCCATGCGGCAGACTCATTTGTCATTAAAGACATTCGTGTTGAAGGTTTGCAGCGTGTAGAGCCAGGAACAGTCTTTAGTTATTTGCCTGTTCAGGTAGGTGATACCTTCACAGAAGAAAAGGGTGCTGACGCGATCAAAGCTCTGTACAGCACTGGTTTTTTTAGGGATGTTCAGATTCAGGCTCAGGGTAATGTCCTGATTGTGATTGTTGAGGAGCGGCCAACAATCTCCCGCATAGAATTTACCGGCATGAAAGAGTTTGACCAGGAGATAGTTCGTAAGTCTCTCAAGGCTGTTGGCGTTGCTGAAGCCCGCTTTTATGACAAGGCTTTAATTGATAAGGCCGAACAAGAATTAAAGCGCCAATATGTTGGTAAGGGAATGTACGCAGCAGAAGTTGTTGCGACAGTTACTCCAGTTGAACGTAATCAAGTTGCCGTCTATTTCAATATTGATGAAGGTCCTGTGGCCAAGATTCAAGAGATTAATTTTATTGGTAATAAGGCATTTAGCGAAAGCACCTTACTAAGCCAAATGCAGCTTAAAACGGGTGGCTGGTTGTCTTGGTATAGCAAAGACAATTTGTATTCAAAGCAGAAGCTGACAGCTGATTTGGAAAGTATTCGCTCTTACTATCTCAATCGCGGTTATCTCGAGTTTGTCATTGATTCCACCCAGGTTTCCATCACCCCTGATAAAAAAGGTGTCTATCTCACCATTAGCATCCGTGAGGGTGAAATGTTCACAGTGAAGGATGTTCGCTTAGCTGGTGAATTGCTTGGTAAAGATGCTGAATTAATGCAGTTAATTACCCTCAAGCCAGGTGATACTTTCTCATCTGCGAAGTTAACTGAGAGTACTAAAGCGATTGCCGAGGTATTGGGCTCTTATGGTTACGCTTTTGCCACAATCAACCCTCAACCCGATATTCGTCGTGAGTTAAGCGAAGTGGATTTGACGCTCGTAGTTGATCCAGGTCGTCGTGTTTATGTGCGTCAAGTTCAGATAAGCGGTAACGCTAAAACGCGAGACGTTGTTATCCGTCGTGAGATGCGTCAGTTTGAAAGTTCATGGTTTGATAGTGACAAGATTGAGCTATCCAAAAAGCGTTTGAACCGTTTGGGTTATTTCACTGAAACAGATATTAGTACCCAAGACGTGCCTGGCTCTCCCGATCAGGTGGATGTGGGCGTTAAGGTAACCGAGAAACCCACTGGCTCAGTAACGGTTGGCGCTGGATTCTCCTCAACTGAAAAACTGATCCTGTCTGCGGGTATTAACCAAGATAATGCTTTTGGTACCGGTACAGCGATTGGCTTGAATGCCTCTTTGGGTAAGATTACGCAAAACTTAACCCTCTCTCAGTACGACCCATATTTCACTGAAGACGGAATTAGTCGTTATACCGATTTGTACTACCGTTCATCTAAGCCTTTGTACTATGTTGGTGATCCCGATTACCAAATCAAGTCCGTAGGTTCGAATATTAAGTTCGGAGTGCCATACACCGAGGTTGATCGCGTTTTCTTTGGTACGGGAATCGAGGCTTTCCAGATCTCCACTACATCAAATACCCCCGTACCTTATTTGAACTATGTTCAAAGTTATGGGGTGGCTGCACCTGGATATCCTGCTACATTAAATACCTATAACGTTCCTTTGACTGTTGGTTGGTCTCGTGATGGTCGTGATAGTGCTTTAATTCCATCATCTGGCTCACTGGAGCAGCTCAATGCTGAAGCTGGTACACCAATTGCCAATATGACTTATTACCGCGTCTATGGGCAGTATCAAAAGTACCACTCATTCTCAAAAGGCAATATTTTGTCCTTTAACGGTGAGGTGGGTTATGGCGAGGCTTACGGTAATAATCCCTTCCCAATTACCAAGAATTACTATGTTGGTGGTATTGGTTCTGTCCGTGGTTATGCTCCTGGTTCTCTTGGGCCTCAGTACTGGAACACCATTACTGGAACCTACCAACCAACTGGTGGCCAGTCCAAGATTGTGACCAACCTTGAGTACACAGTACCAGTGCCAGGTTCTGGCGTAGATAAAACCCTTAGGGTATTTACCTTTGTCGATGGTGGTAATGCTTTTGGTACTAACCTCAACCTAGTCTTGAGATATTCTTATGGCTTGGGTTTATCATGGATATCACCACTAGGTCCGCTAAAATTCAGTTACGGTATTCCGATCAAGTCTCAACCAACGGATAACGTACAGCGTTTGCAGTTCCAGGTAGGTACAGCGTTCTAATTGTTTAAGGAAAGTTTTATGAAGCTTCGTCAATCTTCAAAATGGATTCAATTGGGCTTAGTAGCCTTTGCTGCTGCAACTGCAGCGCCACAAGTATTCGCTCAAGATGCCGGCACAAGAGTTGCGGTAGTGAACTCCGAGAAGGTATTTAACGAATCTAATTTGGCTAAAGCAATGCAAACTCGTTTGCAAAACGAATTCACCAAACGTCAAAATGATTTGCGTGATAGCGCTCAGAAAATCAAATCTGCAGCCGAAAAGCTTGATCGTGATGCTGCCGTTATGTCAGAGGCTGAGCGTGTTCGTCGTCAACGTGAGTTAGCAGATCAAGATCGTGAATTGCAACGCAAGCAACGTGAGTTCACCGAAGACTTGAATCAACGTACATTTGAAGAGCGCGCAAAGATTGCTGAAAAAGCCAATGCAGTGCTCAAGCAAATCGCAGAACAAAGAAAGATTGATGTCATTGTTCAAGAAGCGGCTTATGTTAGCCCTAAGGCTGACGTGACCGACGATGTCATCAAGGCTTTGAACAGTTCTAAGTAAGTTTTATGCCCACCGCCATCGAGCTGGCCGAACAGTTTCAAGCAAGCTTGGTGGGGGACGGCTCCCTCGCATTTCATGGTCTCGCCCCTCTGGAGCGAGCGCAGCAAGATCAAATATCCTTCCTTTCTAATCCACTTTATCGTCAGCAGGCCAGTATTAGTGGGGCCGGTGCATTAATTGTCAGTAAAGCCGATTTAGATTTTCTAGAAGCAAATCCCAGCCAAGCTTCTGCAGGACGAGTCTATTTTGTTTCTAGAAATCCCTATGCTACCTTTGCTCGAATGGCTCAGCATTTTGCCAAGACTTTAAGCCCTGCATTCCCCTGTGGAATTCATCCTAGTGCAGTTATCGATCCTTCGGTTAGTGTGCCAAGCTCATGCCATATTGGGCCCTTTGTCCAAATAGCTGCTGGTGTAACGCTAGGTGAGCGAGTGCTTATTTTGGGTAATACTTCGATTGCTAAGGGTAGTTCATTGGGAGATGATTCGCTTATTTATCCAAATGTTTCCATCTACTCTGGCACCCAAATCGGAGAGCGTTGCATTATTCATAGTGGCGCAGTCCTTGGTGCAGATGGATTTGGCTTTGCCCCAGATTTCACGGCTACGGGTGGTGAGTGGGTCAAGATTCCTCAAACGGGTAGGGTAATCATTGGTAGTGATGTTGAAATCGGCGCCTCAACCACGATTGATCGGGGTGCTATGAGTGACACCGTTATTGGCGCCGGCACAAAAATTGATAATCAAGTGCAAATCGCCCACAACGTCATTGTCGGGAATTGTTGCGTTATTGCAGGGTGCGCAGCTATCTCTGGAAGCACTAAGATCGGAAATTTCTGCATTATTGGCGGAGCGGCAAACTTTGCAGGTCACCTTACTATTGCCGATAGAACTACCATCTCGGGTAATACGTCCATTATTCGTTCAATTGCAGAGCCAGGTCAGCATTTCACGGGCGTCTATCCTTCAATGCTCCATAGCGCTTGGGAAAAAAATGCCGCTATCTTACGCGGCCTAGATAAAATACGCCAACGCTTACGTTTATTGGATAAAAAATAATATCAATAAGCCCAAGCTTATTGATTCAATCAATCACTATTTCACTTTTTATACGCAGGTAATCTTATGAGTAATCCAGTTGCAATCGATATCAATCAAATTTTGAAATTATTGCCACATCGCTATCCCTTTTTGCTGGTGGATCGCGTACTCGAAATTACTCCTCGTCAAAGCATTACTGCATTAAAAAACGTCACAATGAATGAGCCTTTCTTTCAGGGTCACTTTCCTGATTTTCCTGTGATGCCTGGTGTTCTCATTATTGAAGCTTTAGCGCAAACTGCAGCCTTACTCACTTTTTCTGAGGAGAGGGCTGAGAACGCTGTCTATTACTTTGCTGGTATCGATGGCGCACGCTTTAAGAAGCCAGTGTTACCTGGTGATCAATTGATCATGACGGCTACCTTGGAGCGTGAGCGTGCTGGTATTTATAAGTTTCAAGTGAAAGCCACCGTTGACGGTGAGTTGGCGGCTGAAGCGAATATTACTTGTGCTGTTCGTACGAAAGGTGCGTAATGACTCGGATTCATCCATCCGCTTTAGTTGATAGCAAAGCAGAACTTGCCAGCGATGTAGAGGTTGGTCCTTACTCAGTGGTTGGCCCTAATGTCAAAATAGGCGCAGGCACGAAGATAGGCTCTCATACTGTCATTGAGGGCTATACCACTATTGGTAAAGAAAATAACTTTGCCCATTTTGCTGCAATCGGTGGCCCTCCGCAGGATATGAAATATCGTGGCGAGCCAACTCAGTTAATTATTGGCGATCGCAATACCGTGCGGGAGTTCACGACGATTCATACTGGAACCTCTCAGGATGAAGGTATTACTCGCATTGGTAATGACAATTGGATCATGGCTTATGTTCATATTGCCCATGACTGCCAGATTGGTAATCACACGATTTTTTCTAGCAATGCGCAAATTGCGGGTCACGTTCAGGTTAATGACTGGGCCATTATGGGTGGCATGTCAGGTGTACATCAATTTGTGCGCATTGGTCAGCATGCCATGTTGGGTGGAGCCTCTGCATTAGTGCAGGATATCCCTCCGTTTGTGATTGCCGCTGGCGATAAGGCCTCCCCTCATGGCATTAATGTAGAGGGTTTGAAACGTCGTGGTTTTTCAAGTGAAACGATTTCTGCTTTACGCCAGGCTTATAAAGTTCTGTATAAGGATGGCTTGAGTTTTGAGGATGCGAAAGTAGAGCTCGGGAAAATGGCTGTTGCAAGCGCTGCAGATGCAGCGACCGCTGAAAAGCTCAAAGAATTTCATGATTTTATTGCCGCCTCAACGCGCGGCATTATTCGATAGTGATTGGCTGGTTTTGCCTAAACTAGCGTGCGTGGCTGGTGAGCCTTCGGGTGATTTGCTTGCTGCGCCTGTATTGAGTGCCCTTAATCAAATGCCCGATGTAGCCGGGATAGAGGTTTATGGTATAGGTGGTCCTCGTATGCAGGCTGAAGGACTTCGTTCTGATTGGCCAATGGAAACCTTGAGCGTGCGCGGTTATGTGGAGGCTATTCGACAACTGCCAGCAATCTTAAAGTTAAGGCGCGAGTTGATTGCTAACCTCTTAGGTGAAGGTCGCCCTGATGTGTATCTTGGAATTGATGCCCCTGACTTTAATTTAGGGGTAGAGCTTCAATTACGTAAAGCGGGCATACCTACATTGCACTTGGTGTCACCCTCAATTTGGGCTTGGCGGGCAGGGCGTATTAAAAAAATACAACAGGCAGTAGAGCGGATGCTGTGCATTTTCCCTTTCGAAACTGAAATCTATGATCGAGCTGGTGTTGCCTCTACTTATGTTGGTCATCCATTAGCAAGTGATATACCTGATGAGCCCAATATTGAACAAGCTAGAAAACGGGTTGCCGAGATTTTAAGTATCCCTAAAGATGACTTAGGTGGAAAAGTGATTGCGGTATTACCAGGCAGCCGTGGATCAGAGATTGAATTAATAGCCCCAGTTTTTTTTGACACCATGCGATTGTTAGCGGATCGACTTAAAGGGGAAAAGTTACAGTTCCTGATTCCGATAGCAACTCCTCGGTTGCGTGCGCCCCTTGAGAGACTTAAAGCTGATACGCAAGCTTTAAATCCAGACATTTCAATTCATTTGTTAGATGGTGAGGCAGATGTAGTTTTAGAAGCTTCAGATGTAGTATTAATCGCTAGTGGTACTGCCACCTTGCAAGCCGCCTTATGGAAAAAGCCTATGGTGATTTCTTATAAGGTACCTTGGTTAACTGCGCAGATCATGAAACGGCAAGGTTATATGCCGTATGTAGGTTTGCCTAATATCTTATGTGGCGAGTTTGTAGTGCCAGAACTTTTGCAAGATGATGCTACTTCTGAAAAATTAACGAATGCATTGCTTGCATGGCTGAATAATCCGACCAAAGTAGCTGAACTCAAAATGCGTTTTGCCAAAATGCATGAAACCTTACGTAGACCAACTGGTTTGCTTGTTGCGGAAGCTATAGCGCAGACTATCCATTCTGGGTATCAGAAGCGGGTTGGTCCATGAGTGTGATTTGGGTTTGTGGTGTGGATGAGGCGGGACGTGGGCCTTTGGCGGGCTCGGTAGTTGCTGGCGCAGTAGTATTGGACCCGCTTAATCCTATTGGGGGCTTGAGGGATTCAAAGAAATTAACTGCTGCTCGCCGTGAATTTTTATACGAACAAATTCTGAATAAAGCAAAAGCATGGGGCGTGGGAGAAGCGAGTGCACAAGAGATTGATCAAATCAATATCTTGCAGGCAACGATGCTAGCCATGCGCCGCGCCATAGAAGATCTCACTAGCAAGCTGGGATCGTGGCCAGACAAAGCCTTGATTGATGGCAATCGCTGCCCTGAGTTACCCATTCCTGCCCAAGCTATTGTGAAGGGTGATGCTAAAGAGCCAGCGATTTCTGCTGCCTCAATAATTGCTAAGGTAACGCGAGATAAGCAGATGATGGAATTACACCAACGTCATCCTCAATATGGATTTGCGCAACATATGGGTTATCCAACAGAATCTCACTTTGCCGCTCTTCAAGAATTTGGTGCTTGCGAGCAACATCGCAGGAGTTTTTCTCCTGTACGTAAAGTTTTAGAAATGAGTCGCCTATGAATCATGATTTGAAATTCGAGCCCATATCCTCTAAAGATAATCCTTTATTCAAAGAAATTCGCCTTTTACAAGCAACCGGTTCAAAAGGTCAAAAGGCGAGAATAGCTTCTGGGCATGCTTTATTAGAAGGCATCCATTTGGTACAGACTTGGGTTGGTGATCCCGCTCTCAAAACCTTATTGACATCAGAGGTGGGTCTGGGAAACAGTGAAATATCCCACGCTCTTTACTCCCACCTTGAGATTTGTCCAGCAACCAGGGTGTTTCAGTTGGATAAGGGGCTATGGGATTTATTAAGTGATTTAGTGAATGCACCACATATTGCCGGCTTGCTGGATCTTCCAAAATCGAGCTTAATGCCCTCGCAATCGATCTCTACTTTGGCTGGAGATGTGGTGATTTTGGATCGTATTCAAGATGCTGGTAATGTCGGGGCAATCTTAAGAACTGCAGCTGCGGCTGGGTTTACACAAGTCTTGGCTATATCGGGTTGCGCGCATTTATGGTCAAGCAAAGTATTGCGTGCAGGTATGGGCGCGCATCGCTTGCTCGACTTATATGAAGGCTGGTCTAACCAGCAAGTCTTAAGCGCTGTTACAGCACCTTTTCTCGCGACTACAGCTGATGGCTCTACTGATTTATTTGATATGAAAAAAGATTTGATTCGTCCTGTGGCTTGGGTCATGGGGAGCGAAGGACAGGGTGTATCTGAGGATCTTTTAGCTCAGGCTAAAGGGGTATCTATCCCCATTGACCCTCGGGTTGAGTCCTTAAATGTTTCTACAGCTGCAGCAGTGTGTTTATTTGAAACAGTGCGTGCTAGACGCATTTAATTTCATTGGATTGGATTTAATTAGTCAATAAGGCTATTTAACCCAAAATTGTTTTATCGGATTTCATCGACTGTAATACGGTGGTCGCAATTTCTTCAATGGACTTGCTGGTAGTTGCAACCCAAGGAATCGACTCCTTTTTCATCATCGAAGTTGCTTCATTGATTTCATAGCGACAGTTTTCTAGCTTGGCATAGTTGCTGCCAGGTCGGCGTTCATTGCGTATTTCAGAAAGTCGTTCTGCATCAATCATTAATCCAAAGATTTTGTTGCGGTAGGGCACTAAATCTTTAGGAAGTTGCCCACGTTCAAAATCTTCGGGTATCAAGGGGTAATTTGCTGCTTTCATGCCATATTGCATGGCTAAATACAGGCTTGTTGGCGTTTTACCCACCCGGGAAATACCAACCAAGATGACATCCGCTTCAGCGAGATTGCGATTGGATTGACCATCATCGTGCGCTAAGGAGTAGTTAATAGCCTCAATCCGGTTTTTATAAGCCTCTGTATCTGCATTGTGGTGCAGGCGATTCATCGCGTGGGTAGATTTAATGCCTAAAGCACTCTCTAAGGGGGCCACGAATGTCTGGAACATGTCCAAAATCAGGCCATTTGCCTTCCCAACAATGGTATTAAGTTGGGGATTCACCAAAGTGGTGAATACGATGGGTTGCACTCCATATTTGGAAGCTGCCTGATTGATCGTAGTGACGGCATCGTGAGCTTTGTCAGGGCTATCCACAAACGGGACGCGAATATGCTTAAAAGTAGCATCAAATTGAGCCAAAATCGATTGGCTAAAGTTTTCAGCGGTAATACCGGTGCCGTCAGAAACAATAAAAACAATACGGGTTTGATTGGACATGGGGTTGGTCTAGATTGGTGGTCAGCACTACAATAAGAAGCTAATGAAGTATGCCGTATTTTGATCGGCCGCTCGACCAGTTTCCTTATCTTTAGAGAGTATTTTATGTCCAACCAACAGCAACAAAACAATGATGTAGCAAACGCCTACGTTTTACCTTTTGAGCAACTCCGCATGACCGACGTTGAGTCCGTTGGCGGTAAGAACGCTTCATTGGGTGAAATGATTTCTCAGCTGTCGTCTACCGGAGTTCGGGTTCCCACCGGATTCGCGACTACTGCTTTGGCTTTCCGTGATTTTTTGGAGCACAACAATCTGACTGAGCGCATTCAGAAGCGTTTAGAAAATCTAAATATTGATGATGTTCGTGCATTGGCTGAGGCTGGTAAAGAAATTCGTCATTGGATCGAAACTGCGCCATTTCAAGAGCGCCTTGATCAAGAGATTCGTACTGCGTTTAAAAAATTAGATGACTCAGGAAAAGGCTCGTTCGCTGTTCGTTCATCTGCTACTGCAGAAGATTTGCCAGATGCTTCTTTCGCTGGCCAACAAGAAACCTTCTTGAACGTTGAGGGTATCGATGATGTTCTGCACAAGATTCGTGAAGTGTTCGCTTCTTTGTATAACGACCGTGCTATTTCCTATCGTGTACATAAAGGCTTTGCCCACGCTGAGGTTGCTTTGTCTGCTGGCATTCAGAGAATGGTACGTTCAGATTTAGGTGCCGCGGGCGTGATGTTTACTTTGGATACTGAATCTGGATTTGAGGATGTTGTATTTATTACCTCTAGTTATGGCTTGGGCGAAACAGTGGTTCAGGGTGCGGTGAATCCAGATGAGTTCTATGTATTTAAGACCACATTGGCGCAAGATAAAAAAGCCATTATTCGTCGCTCATTAGGCTCTAAATTAATCAAAATGCAATTTGCTCCGGCAGGTTCAGCTGAGAAAGTGCAAACAGTTGACGTATCTCCTGAGCAGCGTAATCGTTTTTCACTTGAGGATGCTGACATTACCGAGTTGGCTAAATATGCTGTCATTATTGAAAAGCACTATCAACGCCCAATGGATATTGAGTGGGGTAAGGATGGTCAAGATGGCCGCATCTATATCTTGCAAGCTCGCCCAGAAACTGTAAAGAGCCAAGCTGCAGGTCAAGTGGAAATGCGTTACAAGTTAAAAGGTAGCTCCAAAGTATTGACTAAGGGCCGTGCCATTGGTCAAAAAATTGGTGCAGGTCCTGTGCGCATCATTCGTGACCCAAGCGAGATGGATCGTGTGCAGCCAGGTGATGTGTTAGTTGCCGACATGACTGATCCCAATTGGGAGCCAGTGATGAAGCGCGCTTCAGCAATCGTGACCAACCGTGGTGGCCGTACATGTCACGCAGCGATTATTGCCCGTGAATTAGGCGTGCCTGCGGTAGTGGGTTGCGGTGATGCGACAGAGCAATTGCAAGACGGCATGATGGTGACGGTTTCTTGTGCAGAAGGTGATGAAGGTCATATCTATGATGGCTTGATTGAGACTGAAGTTTCTGAAGTATCTCGCGGTGTATTGCCAGAGATTCCAGTGAAAATCACCATGAACATTGGTAATCCTCAATTGGCATTTGATTTCTGTCAAATTCCAAATGCAGGCGTAGGTTTAGCTCGCCTCGAATTCATCATCAACAACTATATTGGCCTACATCCACGCGCAGTTCTCGAGTACCCAAATATTGATCCTGATTTGAAGCGTGCTGTTGAAAGCGTTGCTCGTGGTTATGCAAGTCCACGTCAATTCTACGAAGATAAGTTGGTTGAAGGGGTCGCTACGATTGCCTCTGCTTTTTATCCAAAGCCAGTGATCGTTCGCCTGTCTGACTTTAAGTCAAATGAATATAAGAAGTTGATTGGCGGTTCACGTTATGAGCCAGATGAAGAAAATCCAATGCTAGGATTCCGCGGAGCATCACGTTACATATCCGAAGAGTTTGGCGAAGCTTTCTCACTTGAGTGCGCAGCAATGAAGCGTGTTCGTGAAGAGATGGGCTTAGATAACGTTGAGATTATGGTTCCATTTGTCCGCACCATTAATCAAGCTAAACGTGTGATTGATTTGATGGAGAAGTTTGGCCTCAAGCGTGGTGTAAATGGTTTGCGCCTGATTATGATGTGCGAGGTTCCATCTAATGCAATTTTGGCTGAACAGTTCCTTGAGCATTTCGATGGCTTCTCTATTGGTTCAAACGATATGACCCAGCTGACATTAGGCTTGGATCGTGACTCTGGTATGGAGTTGTTGGCAGTAGATTTTGATGAGCGTGATCCTGCGGTAATGTTTATGATCGAACGCGCTATTGATGCCTGCCGTAAATTGGGTAAATACGTCGGTATTTGTGGCCAAGGTCCATCAGATCACCCAGACTTTGCCCGTTGGTTGGTTAATAAAGGTATTGGTTCAATTTCCTTGAATCCGGATAGCGTTGTTGCAACCTGGGAAATGCTGGGCAAGAAGTAAGAAGATGGATTTAACTAAGACCTCAGCAATGAGGTCTTAGTCTCCAAGCGGTATGTTTAGGCTTTTGCCTTAGCAGCCGCTTTTTTTATGGGTTTGGCAGCCTTAATTGCCTTTGCTGCTTTAGTTGTTTTAACAATCTTTGACTTGGCTTTAGATTTAACAGCTTTAGTTTTTGCTGGGGGATGGTTTATTGGAACAGCTCCCATCTTTTTGGCTGGGGCTGAGATCGATTTGTCCTTGTTGGCACCAGTCCAGCTAGGCTCATCAATGGAATTAAAGGCCGAGCGCAATCTTTCGCCCCATAATTGATGAATCATCTGGAAGTAAGGATTCGATTCATCCAGGGTAACTAATTTACAAGCTTTCAAAGAGTCTCTTTCATAGACCAGTAAGTCCAAAGGGAGGCCAACCGAGATATTGCTGTTTAGAGTTGAGTCCATTGAAATCAAGGCACATTTTGTCGCTAGATTTAGTGGGGTGGTAAAGCTCAAAACTCTATCTAGAATAGGTTTGCCATACTTAGATTCACCAATTTGGAAATAGCAAGTCTCTGGTGTAGCTTCAATGAAATTGCCTGCTGAGTAAATATTGAATAAGCGAGGCCTTTCGTTTTTTACTTGACCTCCAAAAATGAGATTGCAGTTGAAATCAATTCCTGCTTTTTCTAGTGCTTCATGGTCGCGATCATAGACTTGCTTAATGGCATCACCCACTACCACAGCGGCATCATGGGTATTTTCAGCGGTCCAGAGGTTAATTCCATTGAGGAGTTGGCCTTGGAGAAGAATTTCTTTAACGGCCTGGGTAATGGCGAGATTGCCAGCGCTCATAAGGGTAAAAAAACGGTCATTGTCCTTTTGGAACAAGGTCATTTTTCTAAAGGTGCCAATTTGATCTACACCAGCATTAGTACGAGTGTCAGATAAAAATACCAAGCCATCTTTTAGGCAAAGCCCTACGCAATACGTCATCCCACAACCCCTTTAATGAATTTCCTGGAATTATCTCTTAAAACAAAAATCTAGGATCGTAATTAGGGGAGTTTTTGAATGGAGATGCTAGCGCTAAGTTCTTCGCCACCACCACCAGAGCGAACGCCTTTAACTGGAGCAGCTGAATAATAGTCGCGACCAATGGCTAGGCGAATATGCCGAGAATCAACTAGGCATGCATGGGTAATATCCACGCTAATCCAGATACCTTTTTCAACATCACTACAGAAATCTATCCATGCGTGGCTGGCAAGATTTGGTGACTCTTCCGCAAAGAAATAGCCGCTGACATAGCGTGCGGGAATATTGGATGCACGGCACAAGCTCAACATAATATGAGCGTGGTCTTGGCATACGCCTGAGCTCATGGCAAAAGATTGCGCTGCTGTGGTTGCAAAATTAGTTTGGCCTGGAAAATACACCACGGCCTCTTGAACTGCAGCAGCTAATTTTAAGACTTCATCAACCGTATTTTTCTTAGGTAGCTTTGATGAGAAGTAAGACAACATCTGATCAGAGGGTTCTGTTAAGTTTGTTTGCTGCAAAAGGTAATAAGGTGAAACAGCTTTGGCATTGTCAATAAACTCAAACGCATCCTGGGTATGCACTTCACCTTCAGCCTCAATCATCATCGACGTATACGGGGCTTCTTGTACAAATACACTACAGATATTGCCAAAGGCATCGACGGAATTGCTTGCTTTAATGGGAGTGCTAATTTTCCACTTATCAACTTGCTGTCCAGCCAACTGAGGCGGAGTTAAGCGCAATTCTTGAATGGAGTAGCGAACGGGTGATTCATAGCGATACTCTGTGCGATGGCGAATTTTTAAGTGCATATTTTCTTTGTGCTGTTTAGGCTACAGCTAGGGGGATGAGGTAAGTGTTACTGAACTCATCGGCAATGTGATTAATGCGCTCCAAAAATTCTTCAATGAATTCTTCTAAACCTTGAGAGAAGACTTCATCAATATCGGAATAATCCATATTCGCTTTTAGTTTTCCAAGTAAACGCTCAATTTCTTTAGATTGCTGATTCTTTACCTCCGCTAAAAGCGGAATGAGATCGTTGACACAGCACACTAATGAGCGAGGCATTTGTTTATTAAAGATCAAGAGTTGAGCTACCTGTTTGGGGGTAACTTGATCTGAGTAGATTTGACGATAGATTTCAAAGGCAGACACAGAGCGAAGCAAGGCGGCCCAATGATAGAAGTCGAAGAAATCACCATCCGTGCCTTCAGCTCCATCCTCTATAGCCCGCTCTCCGGTGCGTAAGACTTTAAGTGCTGCTTGATCTTCATACTTCGTTTGCAAGATGCGAGCGGTGTTATCTGCTCGTTCTAATAATGTGCCGACATTCATGAAGTAGAAAGCCTCATTTTTGAGCATGGTGCCATGCATCACACCTCTAAATAAGTGGCAACGGTGTTTTACCCAATCCAATAATCTGCTTGGGTCGGCCTGATTACGTGCCTCTAAAATTCTTTGGAGCTCTAACCAAGTGGTGTTTTGCGTTTCCCAAACTTCAGAAGTAATCTTGCCTCGGATGACGCGGGCGTTTTCACGGGCAGCAAATAAGCAGGATACGATGCTTGAAGGATTGCTGGTTTCATAAATCATGAAATCTAAAACATTCTCACGATTCACCACATCATATTTACTCATGAAGGCATCTTCAAGTTTGGAGATGGTGAGTAACTTTCTCCAACTTTGCTCTAAGAACTCAGCGGGCTGAGGAAGTAGCGAGGTTTGGTGGTTTACGTCCAGCATGCGTGCGGTATTTTCTGCGCGCTCTGTATAACGGGCCATCCAATAAAGGCAATCAGCGGTGCGACTCAGCATATTTTTTCTCAACTCTTCTCTTATTCTTCCAGTACCCAAGTGTCTTTAGTTCCACCGCCTTGAGAGGAGTTCACGACTAAAGAGCCTTCTTTAAGGGCAACGCGAGTTAATCCACCGGGAACCATCTTGATGGTTTTGCCAGAGAGTACAAAAGGTCTTAAATCAATATGTCTTGGCGCAACTCCGGACTCCACAAAAGTAGGGCACGTAGACAGGGCTAAAGTAGGCTGGGCAATATACTTGTCTGGATTGGCAATCAGGTGACCCCTAAATTCCTCAATCTCTGCTTTGGTGGACGCTGGCCCTACCAACATGCCATAGCCACCTGCGCCATGAGTAAGTTTGACAACTAACTTATCTAGGTTGGCTAATGTGTAGGCGAGATCATCAGGCTTGCGACATTGGAATGTAGGGACATTGTTGAGGATGGGTTTTTCACCCAAGTAAAACTCAATCATGTCAGGCACATACGGGTAGATCGATTTATCGTCGGCGATACCGGTGCCAATCGCATTGGCTAGGGTGACATTTCCAGCGCGATGCGCAGAGAGTAAGCCAGCAACACCTAAGGTTGAATCAGAGCGGAACGCCAATGGATCCAAGAAGTCATCATCGACTCGACGGTAAATTACATCAACACGTTCTGGACCTTGTGTGGTGCGCATAAAGACCTGTTCATTTTTAACAAACAAATCTTTTCCTTCGACCAACTCAACACCCATTTGTTGCGCTAAATAACTGTGCTCAAAATAGGCTGAGTTGTACATACCGGGTGTGAGAACAACTACATTCGGTTTTTTGACGTCATCAGGTTTAACGGACTTTAAACACTCAAGCAACAAATCTGGATAGTGCTCTACAGGCGCTACACGATATTTTTGAAATAGATCAGGAAAAAGTCGCATCATCATCTTGCGATCTTCCACCATGTAAGAAACACCGGATGGAACGCGTAAGTTGTCTTCTAGGACGTAGAACTCGCCTTCACCAGCCCGAACAATATCAATACCAGCAATTTGAGCGTAAATATCTCTTGGTACGCTGACATTACGCATTTCTGGGCGATATTGGGCGTTATTAAAAATCTGTTCCGCTGGAATGATGCCTGCTTTAATAATCTCTTCTTCGTGATACACGTCATAGATAAAGCGGTTAAGTGCTTTGACGCGTTGGCGCAAGCCAGCTTCAAGCTGTTCCCATTCCTTGGCAGTAAAGATCCGCGGCACCTGATCAAAGGGGATCGTTCTTTCTGATCCGAGATCATCTCCATAAACCGCAAAGGTTATGCCAACTCGGCGGAAAATTAAATCCGCTTCGGCCCGCTTGAGACCCATGAGGGTATCACTCTGCTGTTTAAGCCAGTTATGGAATATTTGGTAATGTGGCCGCGCTTTACCGCTGGCATCGAGCATTTCGTCAAAAGGCAATTTCATAGTTACAAAGTAACGCCTTTACATTGACTACGATTCTAAGATTGAAGCAGCTTGGTGCCATTATGCACTTAATTAGTGCATAAATGCTTGAATTAGCGCAAATAAGTGCTTTTAGGCGTTCAGATCGCCTCTGGCGATCCGTCCTTTTTGAACTTCCCACTCACGTTCTTTGGTCGCCTGGCGCTTATCGTGCTGCTTTTTACCTCTTGCAAGCCCAATTTCGCACTTCACATTGCCCTTGGAGAAATGGAGATTGATGGGGACTAGTGTGTAGCCTTTTTGATCCACCTTACCGATGAGCTTACGGATTTCAATAGCGTTCAGCAGAAGTTTGCGGGACCGGACGTTATCCGGAAGGATGTGGGTTGAAGCTGAAAGTAGAGGGCTAATGTGGGCGCCAATTAAAAATAGCTCCGCCTTGCGAATGACGACATACGCTTCTTTAATTTGCACGCGACCTGCTCTAATAGCCTTGACTTCCCAGCCTTCTAGAACCAGTCCTGCCTCGAAGCGTTCCTCGATAAAATAATCGAAGAAGGCTTTTTTGTTATCGACGATACTCATATTTATTTAGCTTCTCTCAAGATCAATTATGGCAGACGTCAACAAGACCGTTTTAATTGGGCAGTCAGCTGACCGTATGTACGGCTTGGTGACTGATGTTGCACGCTACCCCGAGTTTTTACCTTGGTGTGGCGGCGTGGAGATTTTTGAGCAGACCGAGACTGTACTTGACGCCAAAATCCACATTAGTTTCAAGGGTATCAATCAGTTCTTTCATACTCGGAACGTCAATCATCGTCCTGAAACTATTGATATGGTTCTAGTAGACGGCCCTTTTAGGCATTTTTCTGGGCAATGGAATTTCATTCCGCTACGAGAAGATGCTTGTAAGGTCGAATTTAAGCTTCATTGGGAGTTTAAAAGCGCTATCTTAGATAAGATCATTGGCCCTGTCTTTAGTCATATTGCCGGGACTTTTGTAGATTGTTTTGTAAAACGCGCTGAAGCTCTATATGGCTAATACCGCGTTTGACATCCTTATTTGCGATGCCAGATTGGGTGAGCCAACTTTAACTCCTTTTAAGCTCCAATTGAGCGAAGGCGAGCAGGCCACGGTAGGTTTGGCTCTCGTTCAGTCTAGAGTAGCAAAAAATCTAGAAGATCCTGTCTTGGCTAGAAAAGGGTGCTTTGGGGTCTTTGGTAAGCGTAAAGAATGGGATAGCCCTATTTATTCTGGGGATCGTTTAGAGCTCTATTCACAGATTCTGATAGACCCCATGACTGTTCGGCGAAAAAAAGCCAACCAGAACCAGGATGCTAAATTCCAGGCTGCTGCAGCGAAAAGGAAGGCTAGGAGGCTATAATCTGTTTTTGCGATTAGGGGTTTTGCATGCGACTCATTCAAAAAGCACTCACTTTTGACGATGTGCTCCTTGTACCGGCTTATTCGTCGGTACTCCCACGAGATGCCAATTTGGCAAGTAAGTTAACTCGAGATATTTCACTTAATACACCATTGGTGTCTGCGGCGATGGATACCGTGACCGAGGGCCGTTTGGCGATTGCCATGGCCAGCGAAGGTGGTATTGGAATTATTCATAAAAATCTTAAGCCTGCTGAGCAAGCGCGTGAAGTGGCTAAGGTGAAGCGTTTTGAATCTGGCGTACTGCGAGATCCAATCACCGTTAGTCCAGACATGACTGTTCGTCAAGTAATGCAGTTATCACGTGAGCATGGTTTCTCGGGCTTCCCGGTGCTTACTGGTAAAGAAGTGGTGGGGATTATTACCAACCGCGACATGCGCTTCGAAGAGGATTTAGATGCCCCAGTGAAAACCAAGATGACCCCTCGTGAGCGTTTAATTACCGTTAAAGAGGGCTGCACCTTGGATGAGGCTAAGCGTTTGATGAGCAAGCATCGCTTAGAGCGCGTTCTGGTCGTCAACGATAAGTTCGAATTACGCGGCCTCATTACTGTTAAAGACATTCTTAAAGCAACTGAACATCCTCTTGCTTGTAAAGATAGTGAAGGGCAGTTGCGAGTTGGTGCTGCTGTTGGTGTTGGTCCAGATAATGACGAGCGTATCGAATTACTGGTCCGCGCTGGTGTTGATGTGATTGTTGTGGATACTGCTCATGGTCATAGCCAAGGAGTTTTAGATCGCGTTAAGTGGGTTAAAAAACATTACCCGCATGTTCAGGTTATTGGTGGAAATATTGCCACAGGCGAGGCTGCTAAAGCATTGGCGGACCATGGGGCTGATGGTGTGAAAGTGGGTATTGGCCCAGGTTCAATCTGTACGACTCGTATTGTTGCTGGTGTTGGTGTGCCTCAGATCACGGCTATTGTTAACGTAGCTTTAGCACTTAAAGGCACGGGTATTCCTTTGATTGCTGATGGAGGCGTTCGTTACTCTGGTGATGTGGCGAAAGCTTTGGCTGCTGGTGCTAACTCCGTCATGATGGGTGGAATGTTTGCTGGCACTGAAGAGGCTCCTGGCGAAGTGTTTTTATATCAAGGTCGTTCTTATAAGAGCTACCGCGGTATGGGTTCATTGGGTGCGATGGCTGATGGCTCGGCAGATCGTTATTTCCAAGGCGATATTAGTGCTGCGAACGCTGAAAAATTGGTACCTGAAGGTATCGAAGGGCAAGTGCCTTACAAAGGGAGCGTGCTCACTATCTTGCATCAGTTGACTGGTGGTATTCGGTCGTCTATGGGGTATCTTGGATGTAGCACCATTGATGAGTTGCATGAGAAAGCGAATTTTGTGGAAATCACTTCAGCGGGTGTGCGTGAATCGCATGTCCATGATGTGAAGATCACCAAGGAAGCGCCCAATTACCACATTGATTAAGACTTAAAGAAGGTAGTTTCTGACGTGCACGACAAAATACTTATTCTCGACTTTGGTTCACAGGTTACTCAGTTAATAGCAAGGCGTGTACGTGATGGCCGCGTCTATTCTGAAATCCATCCCTATGATTGCGACCCTGAATTTATTCGCCGCTTTATTCAAGAGCAGGGTGGCAAAGGAATTATTCTTTCTGGTGGACCAAGCTCGGTAACCGAAGAAGGTAGTCCGCGCGCACCACAAATTGTTTTTGAATTAGGCGTTCCTGTTTTGGGTATTTGTTATGGGATGCAAACCATGGCTACCCAATTGGGTGGAGCGGTAGCTTCTGCCGAGTCCCTGGGTAAAGCCCGTGAGTTTGGTTATTCAGAAGTGCGCGCACATGGCCATACTGACTTACTCAAAGGGATTGAAGATTTTTCCACCAGCGAAGGTCACGGCATCCTAAAAGTGTGGATGAGTCATGGCGATTCTGTTACTTCCTTACCCCCAGCTTTTAAATTGTTAGCTTCAACTGAGTCATGTCCAATTGCTGGCATGGCTGATGAAGAGCGTCGTTTTTATGCTTTCCAGTTTCATCCGGAAGTTACACATACCCTTCAAGGTACTGCTATCTTGGATCGTTTTGTTCATCAGATTTGTGGCTGCAAGACTGATTGGGTGATGGGCGATTACATCAGTGAGGCTGTTGAAAATATTCGCAAACAAGTGGGTGATGATGAAGTCATTCTGGGTTTATCTGGTGGCGTAGATTCCAGCGTTGCTGCTGCATTGATTCATCGTGCGATTGGCGATCAATTAACGTGTGTATTTGTAGATCATGGCTTGCTTCGTTTAAATGAGGGTGAGATGGTCATGGAGATGTTCGCGCGCAACCTTGGTGTCAAGGTGATTCGTGTAAATGCTGCTCCAGAGTTCATGTCAAAACTAGCTGGTGTTTCTGATCCAGAAGCTAAGCGCAAAATTATTGGTAAAGAATTTGTAGAAGTATTTCAGACTGAGTCTGGCAAGATTAAGAACGCTAAGTGGCTTGCACAGGGCACGATCTATCCTGATGTGATTGAGTCAGCCGGTAAAGGTAAGAAGGGTGCTCATACCATTAAAAGTCATCATAATGTTGGTGGCTTGCCTGAGGATATGCATCTTAAGTTGCTTGAGCCCTTGCGCGAGCTCTTTAAAGACGAAGTTCGTGAATTGGGCGTAGCTTTGGGCTTACCCCGTGAGATGGTCTATCGCCATCCTTTCCCAGGCCCTGGTCTTGGTGTGCGTATCTTAGGTGAAGTTAAGGCGGAATTTGCGGATCTTTTACGCCGTGCCGATGCTATCTTTATTGAAGAATTACGCGATACGATAGATCCAGATAATCAAAAGTCTTGGTATGACCTCACTAGTCAGGCGTTTGCTGTTTTCTTACCTGTTAAATCAGTTGGGGTGATGGGTGATGGCAGAACATATGAATACGTAGTGGCCTTGCGGGCGGTTCAAACTCAAGACTTTATGACGGCGCATTGGGCGCATTTGCCACATGAGTTATTGGGCAAAGTTTCCAATCGCATTATCAATGAAGTGCGCGGCATCAATCGCGTGGTTTATGACATTAGCGGAAAGCCGCCAGCCACAATTGAGTGGGAGTGAGAAATAAGCTGGGCATATGTCCTGCTTATTAACTTAGGTGAGTATGAAAGTTCTTAGCCTCATTCCACCGATGACGCAGTTAAATACGCCGTATCCTTCTACGGCTTATTTGACGGGTTTCTTAAGGTCTCGAAAAATAGATGCTGCTCAGGAAGATCTCGCGCTTGCCTTGGTGTTGAGTTTCTTTACCCCCAATGGCTTATCTGAAATACATACCCAAGCCCTAGTACTTCCTGAGGAAGAACGCAGTGCTAGCGTCAATTTCTTTTTGGATTATTTTCAAGACTATCACTCCACCATAGCGCCAACCATTGCATTTTTGCAGGGTCGCGATAGCACTTTATGTCATCGAATTAATGGCCGGGAATTTTTACCAGAAGGCCCACGTTTTCAATCGCTTGATGCATATGATGATGAAGATTCTGGTGATTCTTTGGGGTGGGCGTTTGGAGCTCTTGGATCTCAAGATAGGGCGCGACATTTAGCAACCCTTTATTTAAATGACTTATCCGATGTAATTAAGGATGCAGTTGATAGTCGTTTTGAATTTGTGCGATACGCAGAATCTTTGGCGAGCAGTCAGCCAAGTTTTACGCCTTTAGCGCTTGCCTTGGATGCAAGACCTACATTACTAGATTCGCATCTTCAAGAGCTTACCCTCCATGTCGTAAATAAACATCAACCAGATTTGGTATTGCTATCTGTACCCTTCCCCGGGGCAATGTATGCAGCATTACGTATCGCCCAAACCCTTAAAAAACATTACCCTCAAATGAAGATTGGTTTGGGTGGTGGCTATGTGAATACAGAGTTGCGTGAGCTTAGTGACCCCCGTGTATTTGAATTCGTGGATTACATTACCTTGGATTCCGGTGAGCGCCCGTTGCTAGCTTTGATTGATCATTTAGAGGGCAAGCGATCTATTGATCGTTTAGTTCGAACCTTTATTTGTAATGATAAAAAAGAGGTGCGGTACATCAATTGGCCTGAGCTTGATATTCCATTTGAGGAAGTCGGTACAGCTACATGGGATGGTTTGCCCCTTGATTCTTATCTTTCTTTGCTAGATATGCTTAATCCCATGCATCGCCTATGGAGCGATGGCCGTTGGAATAAGCTGACAGTGGCTCACGGTTGTTATTGGAAAAAGTGTAGTTTTTGCGATGTCACACTAGATTACATCTCTCGCTATGAAACTGCTTCGGCTAGTTTGTTGGTAGATAGAATTGAGGAGATCATCGGTGAAACAGGGCAGACGGGGTTTCATTTTATAGATGAGGCGGCTCCACCCAAAATACTGAAAGCGTTGGCTGAGGAATTAATTCGTCGCAAGGTAATGATTTCTTGGTGGGGAAATATTCGCTTTGAGAAAACCTTCACCCCAGAGTTGGCACAGTTGCTAGCAAAGAGCGGGTGTATTGCGATGTCTGGTGGGCTTGAAGTTGCTTCTGATAGATTGTTAGCCCTTATGAAAAAAGGCGTGACGGTAGATCAAGTGGCGCAAGTTACGAAAGGATTTTCAGATGCAGGCATCTTGGTGCATGCGTATTTAATGTATGGCTTTCCTACTCAAACCGTTCAAGAGACTGTGGATGCTCTGGAGTACGTGCGACAGTTATTCGAGAATGGCTGCATTCAAAGTGGCTTCTTTCATCGATTTATTTGTACGGTGCATTCGCCAGTAGGGAAAAATCCCCAAGAGTATGGCGTGCAATTAGCCCCATTACCCCTTATTACTTTCGCTAAAAACGATATTGCCTTTATTGATCCAACAGGCGTTGATCACGATAAGCTTGGGCATGGATTAAAAAAGGCAATTTATAACTTTATGCATGGAATTGGCTTGGAAGAGGATGTCCGAGTTTGGTTTGATTTGCCAAAAAAACAGCTGCCCAAACCTTCAGTTTCTCGCACTCAAATATCAGCGGCCTTGTATTCGTCAATGTGATGAACTTGATGTTCTGTATTTAAATCTGCTTGTGTACAATAAATTTACCTTCTCTCCATAGGCAATATCCATGAAGCTTTCACGTCGTACCTTTATTACTTCGGCAGCATTGGCGCCGGTAGCTTGTGGAATTCCCCTGTCTTATGAGCATGGCACTCCGGTTGCTACACCAAAGCCATTACCTATTATTCGACCACCTCAAGTTGGCCAGGAGTGGACT
>Ga0364908_10027_pt2 | contig 54233 bp, 56 predicted proteins | sample ExccelJu500002D4_2_FD_206965 | JGI IMG/M metagenome (GOLD analysis project Ga0364908, IMG submission 206965) | Enriched cells from Trout Bog Lake Hypolimnion, Wisconsin, USA - BchlTB.July02.5000.02.D4 | ecosystem: Environmental > Aquatic > Freshwater > Lake > Hypolimnion/Profundal zone | place...
TAGGGTTTGGTTTTAAGTAGCGCCTATAAAAAAAGAATTTATTTAACTAGTATTTTAGTCATGGAGACTGTATGAATATTCGTCGTCACATTTTTGCCCTGACAACAGCGGCAATGCTTTCATCTGGCGCATACGCTGCCGATATTAAAGTGGGTGTTATTGGTCCATACACAGGTGGTTCATCCTCAATGGGCGTGAGCATGCGTGATGGTGTCCGTTTAGCTGCTAAGGAAATTAATGCCGCTGGCGGCGTTAATGGCAACAAGATCGTATTAGTTGAGCGAGATGATGAAGCCAAAAATGAGCGTGGCGTTCAAATTGCACAAGAGTTTATTAATAATGAAAAAGTCATTGCCACCATGGGTTACATCAACACAGGTGTTGCATTGGCATCCCAACGTTTTTTCCAAGAAGCGAAGATTCCAGTAATTAATAACGTTGCTACTGGCACAATGATTACCCATCAGTTTCCAAACGCTGCGGAAAACTATGTTTTCCGTACATCTGCCGCAGATGATATTCAGGCTCCGATGATTGCAAAAGAGGCTGTTGAGAAGCGCGGGCTCAAAAAAGTAGCGATTTTGGCTGACTCTACAAACTATGGTCAGTTGGGTCGCGAGGACTTAGAAAAGGCGCTCAAGAAATACGGTGTGACTCCAGTTGCTGAAGAGAAGTTCAATCTTGGTGATGTGGATATGACATCCCAGTTGTTGAAAGCAAAAAATGCTGGCGCAGAAGTAATTTTGACTTATGCAATCGGGCCTGAGTTGGCGCAAATTGCCAATGGTATGTCGAAGTTGGGTTGGAAAAAGCCAATAATTGGTAGCTGGACATTGTCTATGGCGAGCTTTATTGATACTGCTGGTAAGAACGGTAACGGCGCAACCATGCCAGAAACTTTCATTCAGCAACCCGCCACTACTCCTAAGCGTAAATCATTCGTTGAAGCTTACGTAAAAGAGTTCAAGCCAAAGAATGGCATCATCGCCTCACCAGTGTCTGCCGCTCAAGGATATGACTCTGTTTACTTATTGGCCGCTGCTATTAAGCAAGCCAATAGCACAGAGGGACCAAAGCTGTTGGAGGCATTGCAAAACTTAAAAGCGCCTGTAGAAGGTGTTGTGATGACATATAACAAGCCATTTACTGCTACGAATCATGAAGCTATCACTGCTGCCGATGTAGTTATGGGCGTAGTTGAGAATGGTCGCGTTGAGTTCTTAAATGCAGAAGATGCTACTAAAGGCGCCAAAAAGAAATAAAAAGTTGATGAGTGGGCGCTAATAGAAATTTATACCGCACTGCACAATTAGAAACAACAAAACGCCGCCTACAAAGCGGCGTTTTGCTTACAATGTTGAATTCGTTAATTAAACAACTTTAAGAATTTTGGGCCTACACGATGGAAATCCTTGCACAAATCCTTTCGAGCGGCATAGCAGTGGGCATGATCTATGCGGTCATTGCTTTCGGCTTTCAGCTCACCTTTGCCACTTCTGGGACTTTAAACTTTGGGCAAGGGGAGGCTCTCATGTTGGGTGCCTTAGTTGGCCTGACCTGCGTAGACACTTTGGGCATGAACTACTGGCTCATGATTCCAGTAGTGTGTTTGTTTGGCATGATTCAAGGCGGATTTGTTGAATTAATTGGTGTTCGTCCTGCTATCAAAATTAAATCTGAGTTTGGCTGGATTATGTCTACCATTGCTCTCGGGATTATTTTCAAAAACGTTGCTGAGAATATTTGGGGTCGTGATGCTTTGCCATTTCCATCCCCCCTCAGTACCGATCCCATTACCTTCCTCGGCGCCAACATTATGCCGATGGAAATTTTGGTCGTTGTTGGTGCTTTGGTCATGATGTTAGCGGTTGAATTCTTCAATCGTAAAACGATTTATGGCAAGGCCGTAGTGGCAACTGCAAATGATCGTGATGCTGCAGGTCTAATGGGTATTAATACCAGCGTTGTGATTACCTTCTCGTATGCGCTCTCTTCTTTAACTGCCGCTTTTGCTGGCGTATTAATTGCTCCATTGACTTTGACTGGTGCAACCATGGGCGGCGCTTTGGGTTTAAAGGCTTTTGCAGTAGCCATTATTGGTGGCCTCTCTAGCGGCCTAGGAATCATTGTTGGTGGTTTGATTCTTGGAATTGTAGAGACCGCTACTGGTTTTTATATTTCTACTGGCTATAAAGATGTGCCTGGTTTGATCTTGTTATTGCTGGTCTTAGCGTACAAGCCATCCGGTCTCTTTGGTAAATCCGCAATTAAGAAAGTTTAATGATGAAATTGAAGTCGCATATACCTCTATTAATTGCCATCGTTGGGCTGTTTTGTTTGCCCCTCTTTGTTCACAATCCATACTATATTCACTTAGCTGAAACGATTCTGATCTACACCATTCTGTTGTTTGGTTTAGATATTGTGGTGGGCTATGTAGGGCAGGTATCTTTGGGTCATGCTGGTTTATTTGGCATTGGTTCCTACACTGCGGGTGTTTTATTTTTCCATTTGGGTTGGCCAATCTGGGCAACCATTCCAGCATCGATTGTGGTTACTGCGATTTTTGGTGGCATTTTGGCATTGCCAGCACTAAAGGTGGTGGGTCCTTATTTGGCGATGGTGACCTTGGCATTTGGAACCATTGCTCAAATCTTAATTAATGAAATGACTTGGTTGACTGAGGGTCCCTTAGGTATTAAGTTAACTCGACCAGAGATCATGAGCGTGCCGATGACTAAAGCCGAGTATTTTTGGCTAGTCTCTGGTGTCATGATTTTGGCCTTGATCGTGGTAGACCGTTTTGTTAAATCACAAATGGGTCGTGCTTTTGAAGCTCTACGCGATAGCCCAGTTGCTTGTGACTGTATGGGTGTATCCGTGTACCGCTTTAAGGTGATTGCATTTGTCATTAGCGCAGGTTTTGCTGGTTTAGCTGGTTGCTTGTACGCCTATTCGGAGCAGTATATTTCTCCAAATACCTACAACAATGAGCTGGCCGTCCTATTTTTATTGGGAATCATTATGGGCGGACGTAAGTCTCGCCTTGGCGCAGCTATTGGTGCGGCAATTATTGTTCTCTTGCCAAAACTGCTTGATGACATCAATCTCTTCCGCATCGTAGCTTCTATTATTGCGATCATCGTGGTGGTTGGTGCTGCACTCGCCCTGTCCAAGAAATTGACCACTCTAAAGCGTGTGGCCATTCCATTAACTGGAGTGGTTGGTTTAGCCGTATTCTCCTTCTGGCTTGAAAGTATCTCTGACTGGCGTCTGAGTATTTTTGGCTTCATGATTCTATTGGTGGTTTATTACCTACAAAGCGGCATCGTTGGTTTTACCAAGAGTTTTTATCAATCTATTGTCGGCAAGACAAAAACTACTCGTGGCGAAGTGCTGGTGGCCTCTGATGACTCTGTGAGTTTTATTAGCACCGTTGCCAATAAAAATACTGGTGCAGAGCTTTTGAAAGTAGAGTCTGTATTGATGCAGTTTGGTGGCCTAAAAGCTCTGAATAATGTTGATCTGAGCATCAAGCGCGGCACGATTCATGGTTTGATCGGACCTAACGGTTCCGGTAAGAGCACGATGATGAACGTATTAACGGGTATCTATATTCCCACTGCTGGTAATGTCTTGTTCTCTGGCCAGAGTGTGGTCGGTAAAACTTCTTCAGACATTGCTTTGTCGGGTATTGCTCGTACATTCCAAAACGTTCAACTTTTTGGAGAGATGACAGCCCTTCAAAATATTTTGGTTGGCCTACATCACACCTTTAAGTCGAATATGGTGGAGATTGCATTGCATCTGCCACGCTATATGAAGGAAGAGCAAGAGGCGCGCGCTCGTGCCGTGGCCCTTCTTAAATTCGTGGGTTTAGAAGACTTAGCAAATGAAGAGGCGCGTAACTTGCCATATGGCAAACAGCGTCTACTAGAAATTGCTCGTGCGCTCGCCTTGGATCCAGAATTACTTTTGCTTGATGAACCGGCCGCTGGTTTGACGGCGCCAGATATTAAAGAGCTCTTGCGCATTATTCGTAAAATCCGTGACAGTGGCATTACCTTCATCTTGATTGAGCATCATATGGATGTAGTGATGTCGGTTTGCGATACCGTTTCTGTTTTAGACTTTGGTCAAAAGATTGCAGAAGGTAAACCAGCTGAAGTTCAGGCAGACGAGAAGGTGATTCACGCCTACTTGGGTACTTAATCACTAGAATCATATTGAATCGGCAAATATCATGTTATCTATTAAGAATCTTGAAGCAGGCTACGGCAAAGTAAAAGTTTTGCACGGCATTAATATTGAAGTTCCCAAAGGGCAGGTTATTACATTGATCGGCTCTAATGGTGCTGGTAAAACCACCACTATGCGGGCAATTACTGGCATGATTAAACCCACTGCTGGTGAAGTTACCTTAAGTGGCCAAAAAATAGATGGTTATGAGTCTCATAAAATTGCTCGTTTAGGGTTGGCCCATAGTCCTGAAGGCCGACGCGTGTTCACGACGATGTCTGTCAATGACAATCTTTTGCTTGGCGCGTTTCCGCGCTTTACAGGTAGCCGCCCTAAAGGGGATATTAAGAACGATTTAGAGCACGCACTTGAAATGTTTCCCCGTTTAAAAGAGCGCCGTAACCAATTGGCCGGCACTTTATCGGGCGGTGAGCAGCAGATGTTGGCGATGGCTCGTGCAGTGATGTTAAATCCAGAAATTATTCTTTTGGATGAGCCGTCTATGGGTCTTGCGCCAATCTTGGTGGAAGAGGTATTTAGAATCATCACCAATCTGAAGTCTCAAGGCGTCACCATGTTACTAGTAGAGCAGTTTGCTGCTGCCGCTTTGAATGTGGCGGACTATGGTTATGTTCTTGAGAACGGTAGGATTGCTACTCATGGTCCGGCTAGTGAGCTTAAGGACGACCCTGCCGTGAAAGCTGCTTACTTAGGTGGAAGCGCCCACTAATTATATTTTCAATAGCGCTGGTTTCAAAAATAAAGCCTTTGGTGACAATGTAAACCGAGGGCTTTTTTGTTCAAGTCGATGATCGGCCCACTTTTGTCGCCCGCAACGCAAGTCGATATTTTTTATGAGCTATTAATTTATTTTGAATAGTGGGTCTCGACCTCAATTACCGACAACAACTCTATTGCAAGAGTTTTAAGATGGATTTTTATGAATTCTGAAGCCCTTGAGAAGCTTGTGACTTCGAAGATGCCTTTTGGCAAGCATGCCGGTCGTTACCTTTCAGATTTACCTGGGAATTACTTGGCGTGGTTCGCCCGTGAAGGTTTTCCTAAGAATGAGCTTGGTCAATTACTTGAGCTGATGCATACCCTTGATCACAATGGCTTGCGAAGCTTATTGGCGCCAATTCAGAAGGCGCATGGCATCAGAGCTCGATCGCAACAAGACTAGCGAATCTTAATTAGCTTGCTTGTCTTGATTTATTTGGAATAAATGATAACTGCCACTCGATTGCGCTCATAACTCACTGAAGTTGATTCTGGCGGGCTGCTCTGGATAAGACGAATTGACATTGAGGTTTGAGACTCAATTTCTGTGCCAATCTGTTTTGCCAGCTCTAAATTACGGTCATACTGAATTTGTAAGCTAGCTACCTTGCCATTATTAATGCTGGCAATGATTTCATTAACCTTGCCGGGTGCGTATTGATCAAAAAATACGGGATACCAGCCGCCCAGTATTTGCTTTTTAGGCGACGGTGTTTTACTAAAGTATTTTTTAGTGTTGTCAGCGATCTCAATGGGCAAATGAAAATCAATCCCTGTCTTTTGGATTAACTCTATATAAGAGATGGGGGGCATCATATTGGCTTCATTGGTATTTTCTACCCAGTAGGCCCATGCCTTTTTCTTAGATGGGTCATAAACCAATTTGTAAAGATGGCTCGGAACGGTCACGCTGCCCCGACCGATAGTTCCTAACTTTCCAGTTGATCCTGTAAAGACATAAAGATCGCCAGTTGCTCGTTTGGCATAAAGGCGGGTAGGTTCTTCTACATTCTTAGCCCAGATTCCTTGATTATTTTGCCTTGCTTGCGGCATCATATTGGACAAAGAAAAGGACTGCGCCATACCCATTGGGTTAGTCATATCTCCTGCTGGCACATTGTGGCCACGGTCATATCCACTATCGCGATAGTCTGAAAGCAGGGCTCGATCGCTGTAGGGAAGTCTGGCTTCTTCATAAAACCGATTGGTTCGACGGGGATGGGGGGCTAAGAGCTTTACCCCATTTAACCGCTCCACTGTATAGATCGGCTTTTTATCTAATGGCGAATAGTAGATTGCAAAATCATCGAAGCAAAGGTCGCGGCCGACTTGGGTGGTCGTGGGGATCTGCTGGCCTGGAAATAAATCTTTGCACTCTTCGAAGAGGGCAAAGGCGTAAAAGGGGCTAAAAAGCGCTATTAGCAGGAGAAGTTTGACTATTCTTTTCATCGTCCGACAGTTTAGGGGGAGTGGGCTTGTGGCGGATATTTTTCTTATATGAGCATTAGGAATCAGCGAAAACAATCCCTATTAAATTGACCCTAAGACGTGTATTAATCAGATTTTCAAGTACACAGTCGTGCTCGAGTAATTCCAGATTCCATGCGAAAAGCAAAGAAAGCAAAAGGCACTTAAGGTGTCTAACAAACACTACCCATAGAAAATCGTAGACTACACAGCACTAGATATATGGGTCTGCAGGATATTTTTTATCTTCTAAATGGTAAAAAAGTCAGTTTTAAGTCAGTTTTTTATACTGTGGAATTAGTGACCCCTAACTTCTTTAAGTTACTGATTTAAATAGATTAAATAGATTTTTTATGAGTGTGAATGCTTCTCATCGGAAAAATAAGATTAATAAGTAATGGAAAGTGATTTCTTTATTCTTGACTTGATATAAGAACCTTCTTAGGATGACTCATGTTTTTAACTTATTGCATTGCAACATAAATCATCAGTTTGATTTTTGGGGTGCTGCAACAGATCGAATGATTAAATGTTTTCCAACTACTTCAAGTGATTTTCCAGTAGCGCTGCCCAGTTCGGCAAGCGCTAAAGTGTTATTAGCTTACGCCATGGCTCAAGTATATCGAGCCCTCAATGGCATTCTGATTGCTACGGTCTTTATGATTGTGGCTCTCTGGTTGTCCGGTAACGGTACTAATGCCGGCGCATTTGACTTGGCTCGTATTCTAGTTCCAGATGAAGCTCGTCATATTGTTTGGCAGAATGGCTTTGGCATGCTCGATCAGTATCAGGAAGAGGCATCAAGACCTGTTGTAGAAAATGATATTGCTGCAGTGATCTATGGCAAAACGTCTATGCCTTCTAAAACCGGCTTAACAGCGGCTAAACAGCAAACTATCGCCTTATTGATGCCCTCCGTTGCTCGAGCTCAAGTCAAGCCTATTTCCCTGCTATCGGATCTCATTCCTACATCAAGGATTGACCCACAGGCTTTGGATACCAATTTGATGGGCTCGCTTCAGAATCAGCGTGCCATTGCTGACTTCTTTGAGAAAAAATACAGCTTGGATCGCACCAAGATTGAAGAGTATGTTTCTAATGTCGTATTGATTGCCAAAGAAGTCAATATTGATCCCGTCTTATTGCTTGCTGTGATTTCAATTGAATCGAATTTCAATCCATTGATTAAAAGTTCTGCTGGCGCAGAAGGTTTGATGCAGGTGATGACTGCTATTCATAAAGATAAGTACGCTTTATATGGTGGTGCAGCGGATGCAATCAAGCCTGAAGTGAACATTCGCGTTGGGGCATACATTCTGAAGTACCTGATTGCCACCTCTGGGTCATTGCGTAATGGTTTGAAGTTCTATGTAGGCGCAGCCAATGCTGACAATGATGGTGGCTATACCGATAAAGTGATGGCGGAAAGAAATCGCTTGATTGCTTTATGTCAGACGGGCGCATCTAACAAACTGACTTTAAATGGCAAGGATTTGCGTTCGTAATTTAAATAAGGCGTTCAAAATAAAGGCTACCCCAGCTAAATGAGCTGTGGCAGCCTTTATTTATTATTGCGACTAGCTTTCATCGACACTTGGCCGAAGAATGAAAAGGGTGCTTAATTAACCCCGTGTAATTCCACATCGAAAACAAGTGTGGCATTAGGGGGAATAACGCCGCCCGCACCGCGAGCGCCATAGCCCATCTCTGAGGGAATAATCAAAGTACGCTTACCGCCAATTTTCATGCCGGCTACGCCTTCATCCCAACCCTTGATGACATTACCAGCGCCAAGAGGGAAGTTAAAGAGCTGACCGCGATCTAAAGAGCTATCAAATTTCTGGCCCTTAAGGTCAGCAGCTTTCTCGTCATAGAGCCAGCCGGTGTAATGCACATCTACATGGTTCCCAGCGGTCGCTTCCTTACCATCACCTACAAGCGTATCTATTTTTTTTAGTTCACTCATGTTTTTCTTCCTCATTAGCTCAAATTGAAGGGCTAGTATATTCTGAGCCCTTAGACGATTCCTATTCAAAGCCTTATGACCAATTACTGGCCCCATTCTGCATACAAAACCCTAGAAGTAGACCAAGACAATCAATTATTAGTCACGGATGCATTCTTGCGTACTTATCTATTGCGCCCCGAGCTTAATTTAGTGCCCGAGTCTTGCGACGTAGAGCGGCGGTTGCATCAGCATTTGACCCAAAATCCACGCGCCGAGATTAATGATGCGGAAATTGCCAAGATGGCTGATGCGGATATTCAGGTGAACTATCAAATTTGGCTGCGCTACCGAGCCAAATTATTAGCCGCAAGCTCTTTAGAAAACTTTTATATGAGTTTATTTAAGGGTGAAGGCGTAGATGTCCCCCCAGCATTCATTGGACAACTCACCCAAATTTTTATCAGACATATTTTGGGCGATAAGGCTGACCCCCTAGACGCAAGGGTAGGTGAACTCTTTTTTAGAACCCAAAAAATCAGTGTGCAAGACGAGGGTATAGTGATGTCCGCTGACGATGAGGTGGTAACGCGGAACGCCCAAGCTGGCGAAACTGGCAACATTATGGACTTGCTTAAAGGCCGGTCGATGATGATTCGATCCATTGACCTTGATGTCTTGCACGAAGAGAATGCAGATTTATATTGGGCCCGAAACGAAGACCATGACTTTGCGATTCAGCTTAACTTTGGTCAGGTCCCCATCAGCCATTTTTGCAGGGTACTAGAAAGTTGGATTGAGCATTTTCTGGGGGTCAAGGTTCGTATTACGCCCATGCAACAAATTACCGACCCAAAATGGTCATGGCATGTCGGTTTAGATGCCTCTGCCTCAGAAATCCTCAATAAATTGTACAAAAAGGAGTTAGTGGAGTTAGATGAGCTTGAGAAGATCATTTGCCTCTTTCGCCTGGACTTTGTTGATGAATCAGCAGTGGCTACTTCGCAGGCAGGTAAGCCAGTGTATTTGGGAATGGCAATGAACGATGAAAAGCAGTTAAAACTCAAACCCCAAAATCTTTTATACAACTTACCTCTTGCCAAAACATCCTAAAGAAGGGGTCTCCTTTTTTAAAAAAGTGACAGCCAGTCGCATATTGGGCTTTATGGGGGAATGAAGGCGGAAATCAACTTGGGGCATTCCCTAAAATTGGGCAAGTTAATCGTCTTTGCCTCCAAAACGACTTATTTCAGATGGGTTGATGATTTAAAATAGAGGACTGGTCCTAGGGGCCTTGTAAATCTATCAATACCGAGGAAACATTAATGGCTTCAGAGAAATCAAAGATCATTTACACACTGACAGATGAGGCGCCCCTCTTGGCGACCTGTGCATTTCTGCCAATTATTCGTACTTTTACAGCGCCCGCAGGCGTAGAGATAGTTGAAAGCGACATTTCTGTTGCGGCACGCATTTTGTCAGAGTTCTCGGATCACCTAACAGAGGAGCAAAAAGTTCCTGATAATTTGGCTGAACTTGGTCGCATGACCTTGCTACCGGACACCAATATTATTAAGTTGCCTAATATCAGTGCATCTATTCCGCAATTGCTCAATGCGATTAAAGAGCTGCAATCTAAGGGCTACAAAATTCCAAACTATCCTGAAGAGCCTAAGGATGAAGCCGAAAAATCAATTCGTACCCGCTATTCAAAATGTTTAGGTAGTGCTGTAAATCCAGTATTACGAGAAGGTAATTCCGATCGTCGCGCACCACCTGCGGTAAAGCGATATGCGCGTAAGAACCCACACTCTATGGGTGAATGGAGCCAAGCCTCCCGCACCCATGTGTCCCATATGCATGGCGGTGACTTTTATGCTGGCGAGAAGTCAATGACTTTAACTAAAGCATGTGATGTGAGGATGGAATTAGTTACTAAGAGCGGCAAGACTATTGTCTTTAAGCCAAAGACATCCTTGCTGGCTGGTGAAATTATCGACAGCATGTACATGAGCAAAAAAGCATTGTGCGAGTTTTATGAAAAAGAAATCGAAGATGCTTATAAGACTGGCATGATGTTGTCTTTGCACGTGAAGGCCACCATGATGAAGGTATCTCACCCCATCGTATTTGGTCATGCGGTCAAGATTTTCTATAAAGATGCTTTTGAAAAACACGCTAAGCTATTTGAAGAGTTGGGTGTGAATCCTAACAATGGTATGAGTAGCTTATACGAGAAAATTAAGACCTTGCCAGAATCTAAGCGCGAAGAAATTATTCAGGATTTGCATGCGTGTCATGAGCATCGCCCTGCATTAGCGATGGTCGATTCTGCTAAAGGTATTACCAATTTGCATTCCCCAAGCGATGTCATTGTCGATGCTTCAATGCCTGCCATGATTCGGGTTGGCGGAAAAATGTGGGGTGCTGATGGTCGCCTGCATGACACCAAGGCTGTGATCCCAGAAAGTACTTTCGCTCGTATTTATCAAGAAATGATTAACTTTTGCAAAACCCACGGTAACTTTGATCCAAGGACAATGGGTACAGTACCAAACGTTGGTTTGATGGCTCAACAGGCAGAAGAATACGGATCACACGATAAGACTTTTGAAATCCCTGAGGCAGGTGTAGCTCGTATTGTTGCCGATGACGGCACTGTATTGCTCGAGGAAAATGTTGAAGAGGGCGATATCTGGCGTATGTGCCAGGTAAAAGATGCACCGATTCGTGACTGGGTCAAGTTGGCCGTAAACCGTGCCCGCCTCTCTAATACACCAGCAGTATTTTGGTTGGATGAATACCGTCCGCACGAGGCTGAGTTGATTAAGAAAGTGAAAACTTACCTGAAGGATTATGATTTAGAGGGTGTGGATATTCAAATCATGTCTCAGACCCGTGCCATGCGTTTTACGCTGGAGCGCGTCATTCGCGGTAAAGACACTATTTCTGTGACCGGTAATATTTTGCGTGATTACCTTACTGACTTATTCCCGATTATGGAACTCGGCACCAGCGCTAAGATGCTATCCATCGTACCTTTGATGGCGGGTGGCGGCCTCTTTGAAACAGGCGCAGGTGGATCTGCTCCTAAGCATGTTCAGCAGTTGGTTGAAGAGAATCACTTGCGCTGGGATTCCCTTGGCGAGTTTTTAGCTTTGGCGGTATCTCTCGAAGATATTAGCGATAAAACCGGCAATGCCAAAGTGAAAATATTGGCCCGCACCTTGGATGAGGCTACTGGCAAACTATTGGATAACAATAAGTCACCTTCACCACGTACTGGTGAGTTAGATAACCGCGGTAGCCAGTTCTACTTGGCAATGTATTGGGCTGAAGCATTGGCTGCTCAAACAGAAGACAAAGAGTTGCAAGCTTACTTTGCGCCTTTGGCTAAAGCTTTGGCTGAAAATGAATTAAAGATTACCGCTGAATTTAAAGCGGTTCAAGGCAAGCCTGTGGATATCGGTGGTTACTTTATGCCTGATGCTGCAAAGTTTGCGGCAGTAATGCGTCCAAGCGGCACCTTCAATGAAATCTTAAAAGTAGCTAGCGCTAGCGTTTAATATTGGGGAGTAAGCCCCAAAAAGGTAAGTTAAATAGTATTTGGCGTTTTTAAATATGACCGGTAGCACTAAAAATGCCACTCCTTTAATGAAGAGTGGCATTTTTTTAGTCACATGATGAGTAACTGTTTGAATCATGTTCAGGTAGGGTTAAGTGGCTCCTCAGTCAATTGCCATTGTTTGTGTAACGATCTTCTGCAGGGATTTAGTAACAGTAGGAGAATGGAAGCTATCTTTAATGCTTTGTTCAATAAACTGGAAAAAGGTGTTTCATGAGCCCTACTGATCAAAAAATACCCTCTATCGAAATTACCCCTCGAAGCGTCTTTGAAAATCGTCGTCAATTAATCAAACTTGCTGCAGCTGGTGGTTTTGGCATGGCTCTGGCTCCTTGGTTTTCACGCGATGCCTTGGCGGTTGCATCCCAGAAACTGATCGCTACACCCAATCCTGCTTTCATGGTGAAAGATGGGTCCACGAGTTATAAGAACATCACCAGTTACAACAATTTCTATGAATTTGGGACCGATAAATCTGACCCTATGGCCTATGCAGATAGTTTGCAAACACGACCCTGGACAGTAACGATTGAGGGTCTTGTCAAAAAGCCTGTCACATTGGATATTGATGCATTACTCAAGTTAGCGCCGATGGAAGAGCGCGTCTATCGTATGCGTTGCGTTGAAGGTTGGTCCATGGTGATTCCCTGGGATGGCTATTCTTTATCGAGGTTGCTCAATCAGGTTGAACCATTGGGGTCAGCAAAATATGTAGAATTTATTTCCCTGTCTGATCGCAAGCAAATGCCTGGAGTAAAAAGTAGCATCATTGATTGGCCTTATCGTGAAGGTCTGCGTTTAGATGAGGCCATGAATCCCTTAACCCTCCTAACCTTTGGGCTTTATGGTGAGGCGCTCCCAAAACAAAATGGGGCACCAGTGCGCATCGTGGTTCCTTGGAAATATGGATTTAAGAGTGCCAAGTCGATTGTCAAAATCCGACTAACCGAAGAGATGCCAAAGACCAGTTGGAATCAAATTGATCCACGTGAATATGGTTTTTATTCCAATGTGAATCCATCCGTTGATCATCCACGCTGGAGTCAGGCAACGGAGCGACGGATTGGTGATCCTAAGGGCATATTTGCACCCAAGATCAAAACCGAAATGTTTAATGGTTACGCAGATCAAGTTGCGGGATTGTATTCGGGGATGGATCTGAAGAAATATTATTAACGTAGTATTTGGCTAGCTTACATTTGAAAACGCTTATTTTTCTGCTGGCACTCTTGCCCTTGGATCGACTGATCTGGTTAGGGTTTACTGATAATTTAGGCGCCAATCCGATTGAGTTCATCACCCGCTCAACGGGTACTTGGGCTTTGGTATTTTTGTGCATAACATTGGCTATGACACCGCTACGCCTAGTGACGGGTTCATCTCGCCCGATTCAATGTCGCCGAATGCTTGGCTTATTTTGCTTTTTCTATGCTGGCATTCATTTTCTCATTTGGCTCTGGCTAGATCAAAACTTCGATTTGGTTGCGATGTGGAAGGATGTAATTAAAAGACCATTTATAACGATGGGATTTGCCAGTTTTGTACTTTTGCTTCCTTTGGCTCTGAGCTCTAATCGCTGGTCTCAGAGAAAGTTAGGGCGACGCTGGTCTCAGTTGCACCGGGTGGTTTATCTGATTGCCTGCACGGCCATACTGCATTATTGGTGGCACAAAGCAGGCAAGAATGACATCGGTACTGTCTTGATTTATGCGGTTGTCGTCATTGTGCTGCTCTGTTGCAGAATTCCTTATGTGCGTAATTTTCTGACATTGAGTCGACGCTAATACGATATACACTGAATAGATGAAACGAAACTCATTAAAGTTGTTACCGCTAGTGATGGCCATTGTAATTTTTGGCACTACAAACTCGGGTGCGCAGACCAACGATCCTATACCAGTAAAAACTATCCCAGCATTAGATGTTCCGCGCTATCTTGGTACTTGGTATGAGATTGCCAAATACCCTAATTGGTTTCAGAAGAAGTGCGTTGGCAATACGAAGGCCGTCTACTCCCTGAATGCAGATGGTAATTTAAAAGTGCTCAACAGTTGTAAAACATCCGGTGGGGATACCTCACTAGCAGAAGGAGTTGCCCGCCAAATTGGTCCCCAGGACTCCCCTAGATTGGAGGTCCGTTTTGCGCCTGAGTGGCTTTCTTTCCTGCCAATGGTATGGGGTGATTACTGGGTGATTGATTTGGACTCCACCTATCAAGTAGCCGCAGTGAGCGATCCTAAAAGGGAGTATCTTTGGGTGCTTTCGAGAACGCCTCAGCTCGATCCAAAAGTCTACGATGATTTGTTACAGCGCTTGCACAAGCAGCAGTTTGATACTCGCAAGCTAGAGATGACTTCTCAGAAATAAATAGATGTCAAACCAATATATTGAGGCTTATCAGGTGCCGCCTGGCATTGAGATCTTTGAAAGAGGCTGGCTATCTGCCAATAATATTTTTCTCTTTGATAGTCGTAATAGCAAAGGAGATGTATCGCTGGTAGACACGGGGTATTGTGCTCACCAGCAATTGACACTTGATTTGGTTTTTAATGCCTTGCAAAAACATGATTTATCTACCCTTGATAAGGTTGTTAACACTCACTTGCATTCCGATCATTGCGGTGGGAACGCTGTGCTTGCACAGACCTATCCTTGCGAGATCTATATTCCCAGTGCTGAAGTACAAGCTGTTGAGTGCTGGGATGAGAATCTTCTGAGCTATCGAAATTTGGGGCAGGAGTGCCCTCGTTTTGCGCATCAAGGAATACTAATACCAGGGCAAGAAATTTTATTAGGTCAGTATTTATGGCAAATTTTGGCGGCGCCTGGACACGATCCCCATTCCATCATGCTCTACCAAGCGGATCATCAAATCTTGATTTCTGCAGATGCTTTATGGGAAGAGGGGTTTGGCGTCATCTTCCCGGAGCTTTGGGGTGAAAGCGGGTTTGAAGAGGTTGCACAAACTTTAGAGTTGATTGAAAGCTTACCTGTGGCCTTAGTCATACCTGGCCACGGAAAACCTTTTACCGATGTGAGCAAGGCTCTGGGCGCTGCCTACTCTCGATTGGATTATCTGTCATCAGACGCTGATCGCAATGCGCGTCATGGCGCCAAGGTGCTGCTTAAATATAAATTGCTCGAGTGGCGCAGCATGGATATAGATTTTGTCCATCAGTGGATTAGCGGAACGCCAGCACTGACTCATATTGCTAAACAGTTAAATATGAGTTTGACTGAGTTATCAGATTGGCTACCTCAGTCATTGGTTAAGGCAAATGCCGCCAGAATTGAGCATCACCACCTAGTAAATATGAATTAAGAAATTTAAAGCAATCATGCTTTAAAAGTTGAACGAAAGCTTTCCATAATATGACCAATCGTATTGTTGGTAGGTTTGCACCACTTGCTTGCTCGCACCTATCGCGAATAAGAAATGTTGATTGATGCGATGGGTGACCATGGCATCAATGGGCACAAACCATCCGCCACCAGCGCTGTTATAGATAACCCCATTCTCATCCCAGAAGCGAATCTGAGTATCGGGGGCGATATTAAAGCCTAGGGTGGGATATAGCTCGAGTCGCCTGGCTAGGGCTGGTTGGTTAAGGGCGCTGGCTAAGGTACCATTTTTTGAATAGAAGCCATACATATAGCGCGCCAAAGGAGAAAAGTCTGCCAGAGGAGATCTGCTCCCCTCAGCTGGATGAAAGGTCATACCCGCCTGTGGGCCTGCTGCCCATTGCCCATTATTTCCAAAGGGAAAAACGATTCTCCCCCCTAGGGTCCCATCCCAGCTCTTGAGTATTCCAGGATGATTGCCCCAGACTGTAAGTAGCGTGTTGCCAGCGGCATAGTTGCCAGAGCTTTGGTTTGGGAGAAGTGGCCCATAAGCAGAAACATAGGAAGTATCTAGCCTCATGGTGCCGCGCCACCGATCAATCTGCACTGGCTGGTAATAGCGTAATTTGAGAGTATTGCTTTGAGCTTGCGGCTCGTAGGTGTCGTGATAGCCCCAAAACTCTACAATATGTTGATCCGAGATGGGGTTTGGATCGCTTTTCAGATTGAAATATTTGCTGAGATAATCATCCTCATCAGCCATTACCTTGGCTGCTGCATTCAGCAAGCAAAGACAGAGAAGAATACGCAGCAATTTCATATAGTCAATAATATTAAATGATTGCCGATTTAATCAGAAATAATCAAAGAGAAGAAAATGGAACATACCGCTTTAATTACAGGTGCGACAGCAGGATTTGGTGAGGCTACAGCACGTCGCTTTTTAGCTCATGGACACCAGGTCATCGCTTTGGGCAGAAGGATGGAGCGCCTAGAGGCATTGAAGGCATCGCTGCCTGTTGACCAACAAGAGAAATTACTCACTCTTGCAGTAGATGTATGTGACAGCAAGACGGTGGATGAATTGGCTGCAACCTTGCCGCCACAATTTGCTCGGGTCACGATTTTAGTTAACAACGCAGGTTTGGCTTTAGGTCTAGAGCCTGCGCATAAGGCAGTCCTCTCAGATTGGGATCAAATGATTGATACCAATATTAAAGGCTTAGTTCATATGACTCGCGCATTCTTGCCGGGCATGGTTGAGCGTCGATGTGGACACGTTATCAATTTGGGATCAGTTGCCGCTAACTATCCCTACCCAGGTGGAAACGTATACGGTGGCACAAAAGCATTTGTACAGCAATTTAGTTTAAATTTGAGAGCAGATTTGATTGGCACCCCAGTAAGAGTGACTTGTATTGAGCCAGGTATGTGTTCCGGTACTGAATTTTCTAATGTCCGCTTTAAGGGGGATGATGCAAAGGCAGAGACTGTCTATAAGGGAGTAGAAGCTTTAAGTGCCCACGATGTAGCCGAAGCAATCTTTTGGTCTGCGACTTTACCAAGTCATGTGAATATTAATGTCTTAGAACTCATGCCGGTTCAGCAAGCATTTAATGCATTTAGCGTGTACCGCGGGGAATTTAAAAACAGTTAATCCCAGCAGTTAAAAACCTATTTTTTCCATTGATAAAACTGAGGATAGACGCGCATCACTACTGGCCCATCAAAATCCCAGGATTTACAGGTGCCCAGGTACAGAGGTGGCTTGTCCTCATCGGACGAAAATAGCGCGCCTGGGATAGATTGAAAAGCAGCAGTTGCCATATTAGCCAATAGTTCACGTAAATGGGTGCAGCCTTTAATACCACCCAGATGCGTATTGATAGTTTTTCGCCAGCCTTTGCCTAGTTTTTCGCCAATCAGCATATTCATCGGCGGTATTACTTCTGGACATTCTGGATGCGGGTGGCTATCCATTGCCACTTCGATTGCAGTAATAAGCAAATCTTGATCTACTGTTAAGCGCACCCACATGTCATGGAATGGTTCTCCTGGATTCCAGGTTTTAGCGCCGGTCGTAAAGGGGTGAGATTTACTATCTCTTAAATGCCCTTCGATATCCCATAGCCCATCTTCGCGGGCATAGCCATGAAAGGTGATTGCGCGGGTATGTAGATGGGAGCGTGCGGTAGGTGTAGAAAGCATAGGATGATAGGTTCTAGAATAAAGGCTGCAGGACTAATCTTTCATGATAATCAATTCATCACCTTCATGTAAAAATACACCCCCTTGTAGTATCCTCAGCAACATATATGGCAAAACCCCTTCCATTAGAAAAAATTCTGTTTAGCCAAGGCTTTGGTACTAGGCGCTATTGCAGCGATCTAATTTATGCAGAACTTGTTAAGGTCAATGGTGTATTGGCAGATGACCCCGAGGAGCGGGTGTCTACTGAAGGCTTACTTTTAAACGTAGAAGGTAAGGATTGGGAATTTCACGAGAAGGCATACATTGCTTTTAATAAGCCCTTAAATTATGAGTGTTCCCATAAGACCACACATCACCCTAGTGTTTACAGCTTGTTACCAAAGCCCTTTGTAGAGCGAGGCTTGCAATGTGTAGGGCGATTGGACTTTGATACCACGGGCTTGATTTTGATCTCTGATGACGGTCAGTTCATTCATAAGATGACGACCCCAAAAAAGAATATTGGCAAGGTTTATGAGATCACCACACCTGAGCCTATTACCCAAAGGCAAATCGACCACCTTTTAAACGGAGTTGTCTTAGATGATGATCCCAAACCTTGTTTTGCTTCCGCTTGTAAATTATTAGATGAAAATCTCTTAGCAATGACGATCGTCGAAGGGCGTTACCACCAAGTCAAGCGCATGATGGCTGCGGTAGGCAATCACGTCATTAAATTGCATCGTACTGAGATTGGTCAATACGTCATGCCAGCTGATTTAGAGCAAGGGGAGTGGCGCTGGCTTTATCCCGAAGATTTGACATTGCTTTCAAAAAGCGTAGATGCACTTCATGTGCCCAGTGCGAGGAAGGATTAACTCTTTAATGAAACCCCATTTGCAACCTCAAGCCTTGCCGAAAAATTTTAATTTTAAGAAAGCAGTTCCTGACTGGGATGCGAATATTAAAGACAATCTAATGACTCGTCAGTTTGTATTTAAAGACTTTAGAAGTGCTTTTGATTTTATGAGCTTGAGTGCCCAATATGCTGAGGAGATCAATCACCATCCAGATTGGTTTAACTCATGGAACAAGGTGAGCGTAAGATTAAGCACCCACTCAATAAAGGCGCTAAGTGATCTGGATATTTTGATGGCTCAAGCAATGGACCACTTCGCCCGGAAAGTTTTAGGAGTTGCTTAAGCGCTTGGTTAAGCAACTGAAAAATCATTAATTAATGCTCTTCTTCTGAGTCATCTTCCTCTGAGGTGATACTCATGAGAATCGTGGCTAATAAGCCATATACAACTTCAGTTGAAATCATGCCATCCTCATCAAGCTCATCCATCAGATCATTAAGGCAATCCTCAGTAGGCTCATTTAAGAGAGTCATGGCGCATTCGCAACCATAGTCAAAGTCTTGATCATCTGGGGCTTGGGTTTCGTCAGTCATGTTTATCCTTTATATAACCTGCAGAATAGCAAATAAAAATGAGCTAGCCCAGTCATTTTTTGGCAAAAAGACCATTTTTTACTTAAGCTCTAAAATAAACGCCAATGAAAAATTTAACCTTTAATTGCTGGCTTCCGTGGTAGCCCTTTCCCAAGCATTTCAATCGCATTCAGCCACTTTCTTTATCGTTGCGGCTATTAGCGTACTCATTGTGGGGATTTCAAAAAGTGGCTTTGGTGCAGGACTTGGGGTCTTGTCGCTACCATTGATGGCAAGTCAGTCCAGTATTAATGAGGCCTTGGCGATTTTATTGCCTTTGCTGATCGCAATTGATTTAGTGGGGTTACAACGATTTATTAAAAATGCAGATTATCGAATCCTTAAGCTAGTGCTGATACCGGCTATGCTGGGAATGTTGCTAGGCTATCTTTTTTTCTCAGCCATTACTCCCAAAATTTTATCCCTCTCCATTGGCATTTTTACTTTGCTTTTTCTGATTCAGAACTTGGTAATGGCCCGCTTCAATTTAAAGGAAGCAAAGCCTTACCCCTGGCTAGGAAGAGTTATGGGATTAGTTTCTGGTTTTACCTCTTTTGTTGCGCATATTGGCGGCCCTCCAATTACGGTATATATGCTCAGAGAAAAAGTGATTCCCATCATCTACACGTCTACTTTGGGCGTATTTTTTGCCATCATTAACTTTGGTAAGTTAGTGCCGTACGCATATCTCGATTTGCTCAGCTTTAATCAACTATCCACTTCAATCCTATTGCTGCCTTGCGTGCCAGTTGGTGTTTATCTTGGATTTTATTTGGCCAAACGGATATCAATGAAGTGGTATTACATTATTGTGCAATTTTTTCTAGCAGTAGCAAGCGTAAAATTGATTGCAGATGGTTTGCTCGCATAACACATTCATAAAGTAGAAGATGAACACTAAAACCCTGCATTCCGCTACCACTCTTTTCTTGCTGGCCTATTGCTCTATTGCGCAGTCGCAAACTTTTTCACCTTACACGCCTGCTCAAATTAAGGAGTTCAATAATCAGCCGATTGCTCCAGCAGAAACTCCCGCCGGCCCAATTTACCCTGACAATCAAAAGCCCAAAGCCAATCCGAAGTCATCACTGGGTGCGCATTACTTTAGCCAACCAATAGGCGAAGAAGAGGCCGAGGCGCAGGATACTGATTCGGCCACCCCCTTTACACCAACACCATCTACATTTACATTTTAGGCAATTATCAGATCTGGGATGGAGTAAACATTCAGTAATTCCAAGGCCGTTTTTGGTGTTGCATTGAGCCAGTCATTAAAAAGCTCCGCTCGCATTGGTACGACAGTTCGCTTTTCATCTTCAGGTTTATGAAAACGCTTCATGAAAGGATGACTGTCAGCATTAATCGTGAGCATCGAAAAAGACACCACTAGTTCACCGTTTTCTGGGTCGGTCCAGGTATCCCAAATGGATGCAATGGCCATGGGCTCATCATTTACCTGCTTGATTCTGGTTCGGACTGCTTTACCTGACTCATAGCAAGGCTCATAAAAAGAATCTACCAAGGCCAAGGCGTAATGGCGATTCTGCCAGGCTGATTGGTAGGAGGGTTTTTCATTAACAGTCTCAACCCGGGCGTTATAGGTTTTCTTGCCAAAAGTCTCTTCCTTAGCCCAGGCCGGAACCAGTCCAAACCGCGCCAGTCCAATAGCCGTGCGTTCGGTATTGTGACTTTTGAGAATGATAGGGCTTGGGTAGGTAGGAAAGACGTCATGAGTGCCAATCAAAGGTAGATTAAGGTCAAATCGGTTTTTGACCCATTTCACGTCGACGGTGGTGAGATACTGAACGCACATATTTGAATTCTACATTTAACAGTTCGGGCACTGCTGGTACCATAAGGGCTATATTCCATAAGAGGGCAAGAAATGAAACGATCCGTAATTCGCTTAGCTTTAACTATGCTGTTCTTAGGTTCCATGATGAGTGTGGCGCAATCCCAAAGTGGTTTGCCAATCAATGCAGCCGCCTCTGTTAATGGGTTAATTATTACCAATGATGCCGTAGAGCAAGGTATGCAAGCTGCATTAGCCCAGGGGCAAAAGGACTCGCCGGAGTTGCGCAATGCCGTCTTATCCAAATTGATCGAGGTGACCTTGTTGTCACAAGAGGCCGAAAAAGATGGTCTGGCCAATTCAGATAAAGCAAACCGTCAGCTAGCATTTATTCGCCAGAATTATTTGGCCGAACTTGAGCTGTCCACTTTTTTATCACAGAATCCCATCACTGATAGCGACATTCAGGCAGAGTACAGCCGTGAGATCGGCTCATTAGGGCCACAGGGGATGATTGTCGAATACAAGGTAAGTGATATTGCTGTAGCAACAGAAGCGGATGCTCAGGCGGCACTGGCTCGTATTAAAAAAGGTGAGTCATTTGATAAAGTTGCTAAAAGTATCTCCTTGGCGCCTAATAAAGCTCAAGGCGGTGCAGTAGGTTGGGTGCAGGCTGGGCAAACCTTGCCACAGATTGCCGAGGTATTAACAACACTAAATAAAGGTCAAGTTTCTCCGGCCCCTATTAAAATGCAGCAAGGTTGGTACTTAGTGAAGTTAGAAGACAAGAGATCAACTAAGCCACCTAGTTTTGAGCAAGCTAAACCCGCTATTCGCAATGGCTTAATGCAGAAGAGGCAATTTGAGCTCCTCTCTAAATTACGGCAAACCGCGAATATCGTAGTTCAGTGAACTTCAAATAAATCAGAAAAAAAGCGCTTCTTTAGCGCTTTTTTTTCAAGGGCTCGAAAACTCCTATGAAGAGTAAGATGGAGTTCTAATGCCAATTGAGTTCCTCCAGTTATTAACCAGCGCAGATCGGTCTCATAAGACGAACTTACAGCTAGGTGCCTATATGGCATTTGTGGCGGGAGCTGTTAATGCGGGTGGATTTTTAGCGATTGCTCGCTATACCTCACACATGAGCGGTATTATTTCTGCCATTGGGGATGATTTGGCTTTGAATAACATCGTATCCGTACTGGGCGGAATTTCTTTGTTAGCCTCTTTTCTCATGGGGGCTGCGACCACGGCCATTATTGTGAACTGGGGACGTAGAAGAAAAATTCATAGTGAGTTTGCGCTCCCACTTTTATTGGAAGCCGTGTTGTTACTCATTTTTGGTGTTGTTGGTGCTAACCTGAATCTCTATCTGCCTTTAACGGTCCCGGCGATTGCCTTAGTGCTTTGTTTTATTATGGGTCTACAAAATGCCATTGTGACCAAAGCCTCTCATGCAGAAATTAGAACTACCCATATGACCGGTGTAGTTACGGATATTGGTATTGAGCTCGGTAAGTGGATTTATTGGAATAAATCTAAAGAATCAAATAAACAGGGCTATGTAGAGGTAAACACAGAAAAATTAAAAGCGCATAGCTTCATTTTTGCTATGTTCTTGGTCGGCGCAATTATTGGCGCCATTAGCTTTAAAAAAGTTGGCTATATTTCTGTTGTCCCTTTATCCATTTCTTTAATCCTGATTGCATCTATGCAAATATATAGAGATGTCAAAGTGCTATTTAAGGGCTAACACATCTTTTTGTGTGCGGTGCAAAAGGAGCATGCTAAGTACCATCTAATTTATACGGCTATTACCAGTGGTAATGCTAAATACTTATATTTCCTGTAAGGTTAGTGATGCTGACTCGGATAATCCGTTTTACATAGTCATTGGAGATAGTTATGACAACTGAATCAACTTGCCCGTTCTCAGGCGCAAACAAAAATACACCCAGTAGTAAAGACTGGTGGCCCAATCAACTTGATTTAAAGTCACTAAATCAACATTCTCCATTGATTAATCCAATGGATCCGGGCTTTGATTACGCCGCAGAATTTAAAAGTTTGGATTTAAATGCAGTCATCGAAGATCTTAATGGCTTAATGACTACACCTCAAGATTGGTGGCCTGCAGATTATGGACATTACGGGCCCTTATTTATTCGTATGGCATGGCATAGCGCAGGCACCTATCGGATCGCTGATGGACGCGGTGGTGCTGGGACCGGAGCGCAACGCTTTGCGCCACTTAATAGTTGGCCTGATAATGTGAACTTGGATAAAGCCCGTCGTTTACTGTGGCCTTTAAAGCAAAAGTGTGGAAAAAAAATCTCATGGGCTGATCTAATAGTTCTTGCTGGCACGATTGCAATCCAATCCATGGGCTTGAAGATATTTGGTTTCGCAGGTGGGCGAGTAGATGCTTGGCAGGCTGAAGATATTTACTGGGGTCCAGAATCTAAGTGGTTAGCAGATGAGCGTTACAAAGGGGATCGAGAATTAGCCAATCCCTTGGCCGCTGTGCAAATGGGTTTGATCTATGTAAATCCTGAGGGTCCTAATGGAAACCCGGATCCATTAGCAGCTGCGCGTGATATTCGCGAGACATTTGCGCGTATGGCAATGGATGATTTCGAGACGGTTGCGTTAATTGCAGGAGGCCATACCTTTGGCAAAGCCCATGGCGCTGCAGATCCAGGCCAGTATGTTGGCCCCGAGCCAGAGGCTGCCCCAATTGAAGAACAGGGCCTGGGCTGGAAAAATACTTTTGGCACGGGTAATGGTAATGACACCATTTCAAGTGGACTGGAGGGTGCCTGGACAACCAATCCAATTGCCTGGGATAACAACTACTTTGATAACCTGTTTGCTTACGAGTGGGAATTGACAAAGAGTCCTGCTGGCGCACATCAGTGGACTCCTAGAGAAGCTTCGGCGGCTGGAACAGTTCTCGATGCGCATGATCCATCTAAGAAACATGCGCCTATGATGTTTACAACCGACTTGGCTTTGAGGTTTGATCCTAGTTATGAAAAAATATCTAAACACTTTCATGAAAACCCACGAGAGCTTGCAGATGCCTTTGCCAAAGCTTGGTATAAGTTAACTCACCGCGATATGGGTCCACTGGCTAGATACCTTGGCCCACTTGTTCCACAAGAACGGTTGATATGGCAAGATCCCATTCCCCCAGTAGATCATCCCTTAATTGATGAGTTAGATATCACTGATTTAAAAGGCAAGGTCTTAGCTTCTAATTTATCTATCTCTCAGCTAGTAAACACTGCCTGGGCATCTGCGGTGACATTTCGCGGGGGAGATAAACGTGGCGGGGCAAATGGCGCACGCATTCGTCTTGCGCCACAAAAGGACTGGGCAGTAAACCAGCCAATGGAACTAGGTCAAGTACTGCGTATATTTGAAACTATTCAGCGGGAGTTCAATGCCGATCAGTCTGGCGGTAAGAAAGTCTCAATGGCGGACTTAATTGTGTTGGGTGGTTGTGCTGCTATTGAGGGAGCTGCCAAGAGAACTGGTTACACGATCACAGTGCCGTTTACTCCGGGGCGGATGGATGCCTCTCAAGAAGAAACGGATATTCATTCCTTTGCTGTGTTGGAACCCATTTCAGATGGGTTTAGAAACTATCTTGGCAAGGTGCATGAAGACTCATTGGCTGAGCGCTTGATTGATCGAGCCAATCAGCTCACGCTCAGTGCGCCTGAAATGACCGTATTGATTGGTGGTATGCGTTCACTAAATGCCAATTTCAATCAATCACAAATGGGTGTATTTACTAATAGGCCAGAGACGTTAACAAATGACTTCTTCATTAATCTTTTGGATATGAATACAGTCTGGAGTAAGTCTGCTGATACTGGAGTAATGCATGGGCATGATCGTCAATCAAGTGAGTTGAAGTGGACCGCCAGTATTGTGGATTTGATTTTTGGGTCGAACTCTGAACTTCGAGCTCTTGCGGAATTCTATGCCTGCAGTGATTCCGAAGAGAAATTCATTCACGATTTTATTTCGGCATGGAATAAGGTGATGAATTTAGATCGATATGATCTTGATTAATTAAACGTGGGACAGATGAAAAAAGCGCACGTCAAGTGCGTTTTTTTCATCCTCTGAAGAAATTATTAACTACAGTTTTTTTCTCACAATCTTAAAATCAGTGTCATCCACCATGCTTTCAATGCTGAAGCCAAGACTGCGCATGAGTTTGAGCATCCCAGGGTTTTTAGATAACACTAGCCCATCGATTTCCGATAGACCTTTATCGCGTGCAACTTCCATAATGCTAATCATTAATCGAGAGCCAATTCCTTGGCCTCCAAAGCTATCAGTAACGACTAAAGAAAATTCACAGCTAGCTTTGTCTGGATTGGTGCTGTAGCGTGAGACCCCAATAATTTTTTCAGTTTTAACCAAGTCGCCAGCTTCATCCAGCTTGGACTCCTGAATCAATGCAACTAATGCCATCTCCCGGTCGTAATCAATGAGTGTAAATTTTGCTGCCATGGATGGTGGGAGCTCGGGGGAGTTGGAGATAAATCTAAAGTAGCGAGATTCATCTGAAAGAGTTTTATAGAAGGCTTTAAGCATATCCGCATCATCAGGATGAATGGGTCTAATCAAGTATTCGCCTCCATCTTTTAGAGGACAAGTTTGCTCGTATTGATGGGGGTAAGGCAGGATAGCTAAATGGTTATAAAGGCCGATTTGACTATTTTTCAGTATGGGTGAATTGCTGATAGCAATTCTGGCATCGACTGCAATCGCACCAGTTTCATCCACGATGATGGGGTTGATATCCATTTCGAGTAGTTGTGGCAACTCACAAGCCATTTCAGATACGCGTAATAGAATTTGTTCAATTGCCTCTTGATTTACGGCAGGTGCTCCGCGCCATTCCCCTAAAGTTTGAGCAATACGTGAACGACTAATGAGCTGGTGAGCGAGGTATTGATTGAGTGGCGGAAGCTCCATGGATTGATCGTTGAGTAGTTCAATCATGGTGCCACCTGCCCCAAATGCAATAACCGGCCCAAAAGGCTCTTCATTGACAAGGCCAATATAGATTTCTCGGCCACGCTTATTGCGAACCATTTTTTGTACTGTAATGCCATTAATTTTTGCTTTAGGCGCTAAGCGTCCTACCGTTTGCATCATATGTGTATAGATGTCTCTTACACCCACCGCATTCATCACATCCAACGCTACTCCATTGACATCAGACTTATGGCTAATATCGGGCGAGTCAATTTTGAGGACTACTGGATACCCAATTTGATTGGCTACCATCATGGCTTCATTGGGACTTTTAGTCAGAATGGTTTGTGTAATTGGAATATAAAAGGCAGAGAGCAAAGCTTTTGATTCCAATTCAGTTAAGACAGTCCTTCTTTCGGCCAAAACATTTTCAATGATCAGTTTGGCGCCATCCAAGTCTGGGCTCAAAGATTTAGAAAGAGGTGGTGGCGTTTGTTGGAGTAGTTTCTGGTTAGCATAAAAGCTGGAGATATTTCCAAAGGCGCCGACAGCCGCCTCTGGCGTTCTAAAAGTAGGGATATTGGCATTGGCCAAGAGTAATCTGCCAACTACTACGGATGAGTCGCCCATCCAGCAGCTTAATAGTGGCTTTGATATTTCTTTTCTAATGCCGGTAATAGCCGATGCCAGTAGCAGACTGTCAATGGATGGTTTAGGGGAATGAATAACCAATATTCCATCGACATTAGGATCGCTGTTGGCGATTTCAATCGCTGCGCAGTATTGCTCAGGCGTGGCATCTTCGGATAGATCAACTAAATTATCAAGCGAAGCGTATGGAGAAATCAGTGGTTTTATTTTTTCAATTGATTCAGGAGAAAGCTTGGCCAGCATCAAATGAATATCACTAATACTGTCAGCTGCCAATACACCAGGACCACCACCATTGGTAATCACGGCCAATTTATTGCCAACCCGGCGGTAGCTAGAGGCTAAGCATTTGGCTGCAGAGAAGAGCTCGACAAAGGACTTCACTCTCACGGCACCTGCCCGCCGAATTGCCGCATCAAATACTGCATCACTGCCAACAATAGTGCCGCTGTGGGTTTTAGCCGCCTCATTGCCTGCAGGTTTATGGCCAGACTTCAGAACGATGACGGGTTTGATATTGGCAGCAGCTCTTAAGGCGCTCATAAACTTCCTAGAATCGGTAATTCCCTCTAGATAGAGAACAATGCTTTGCGTTTTGGCATCATTGCCTAAGTAGTCCAATAATTGGGCAATATCTACAGAGGCGTGTTGTCCAATGGAAGCCACGAAAGAAAAACCAACCCCGTTAGTTTTTGCCCAGTCGAGCATTGCACAGGTCAATGCTCCTGATTGAGAGAGGAGTGCAAGGGGGCCAGAATTTGCAAGGTCGCTCATGACGCTAGCATTGAGATGGCGATGGGGCCGCTGGAAGCCCATGCTGTTTGGACCCAATAACTTCATGCCATAGTACTTGGCAAGATCTTTTAATTCCTCGCTATGTGTTTTATTGACCCCAGAGCAGATTAAGACAGCAGCCTGGTGTTTTAGGCGACCAGCCAAGTCAAGAGCAGAGAGTAATTCCTCTTGAGGAAGGGCGATGATAGCCACCTCTTTTGTTTTAATATCTTTTTTACTTAAATCAAGAGTGGTGTTGACATCCACCCACTCCACTTCGCCTAAATACTTCCCTTCTTGGAATAGCGTTAAAAAGAGCTCTTGATAGGAGCCTTGTATTGGGGGATTTTTTGAATTTGTGAAAATGGAAACAGAGCTTGAGTCAAGCAATGCGTTTAAGTAATGTTTTTCCAATTCAACCCCCTCCAATAAATACTATTACGTACGCTACAAAAGTGCGAGCAAGACGGTTCCAAACATAACCGCCCTATAAAAAATAAATGAGGTGTCTATTTAGATATTTTCATGGCAACAGTTATTATTTGCCACAAGACCCATTTATAAGCGCTCTCTACTAAGTCGATATTACCCATGTCATCTTCTTTATGAAAATTTTGGTATGTAAGCCCCAATTTCTTCTGAAATATGGTCGGAATGGCTGGTGATATGGAATAGCAACGCAACACCTCAAATCTCAAGACATGCGCCCGAGTATCCAATTAAGCCTCTAAATAGGGCTTGATATAGCGCAAATCAAGACCACTTATTTACTAGTTTTTGATTTTGTTTCTAATAGATAAATTCGTTTTATATCCCTCAGTAAATCAAGTCCGAACTAATTTGGCGGTTATCATTGCCCATCAACATCTTAATGAAGTGGGTGCGATAGCATCCAATCCAATCTGTTTTATTTGTTTTCTTAGTCGTTTATTAAAATAGGAATTGGTAGCGCATGTTAAGTAATTCACGGATATTAGATGCTAAATTTCGCAGCAAAATTATGTCTGCAGATGAGGCGGCAAAGTTAATTCTTCCAGGCGACACTGTTGGGATGAGTGGCTTTACTGGTGCCGGCTACCCAAAAGAAATTCCCCTGGCTTTAGCAAAACATATCACCGAGGCAAATAATCGCGGAGAACGATTTCGAATTAGCGTCTGGACTGGCGCTTCAACGGCCCCTGAATTGGATGGAGCTTTGGCTAAAGTTGATGGGATCGAAATGCGACTTCCCTATCAGTCTGATCCAACTTGCCGCGCGCGCATCAATGCTGGGCAAATGGAATATATTGACATTCATTTATCTCACGTTGCGCAATTTGCTTGGTCTGGATTTTTAGGTAAATTAGATACTGCCGTTATTGAAGTTACTGGCATTACTGAGGAGGGGTATCTGATCCCTTCATCATCAGTAGGCAACAATAAGACTTGGCTTGACATGGCTGACAAGGTAATTTTAGAAGTGAATAGTATGCAGAACCCCCTCTTAGTTGGGATGCATGATATTTACTATGGCACTCGTTTGCCGCCCGATCGCCAACCTATTCCGATAGTGAAATCAAGTGATCGTATTGGCATTCCATACCTTCAGGTTGACCCTAAAAAAGTGATTGCTGTGGTTGAGACTGCATCGCAAGATCGTAATTCAGCATTTAATCCGCCTGATGCAAATTCGCAAAAAATTGCAGAGCACATCCTTGAATTTTTAGAGTTTGAAGTGAAAAAAGGGCGTTTGCCCGAGCATCTTTTGCCTCTACAGTCTGGGGTTGGTAACATCCCTAACGCCGTATTGGCCGGTTTAAATAAAGGCAGATTTGAAAATTTAACTGCCTATACCGAGGTCTTGCAAGATGGAATGCTCGATATGCTTCTATCTGGAAAGATGACCTGCGCATCAGCTACTGCCATCTCGCTTAGCCCCGAGGTGCTGGCTCGATTTAATGGTGATTTAGATACCTATCGTCAGAGCATTATTTTGAGAACTCAAGAAATCAGCAATCATCCTGAGGTGATTCGGCGTTTAGGCGTAATTGCCATGAACGGGCTTATAGAGGCCGACATCTATGGCAATGTAAATTCAACCCATGTGATGGGTACGCAAATAATGAATGGTATCGGTGGTTCGGGTGACTTCGCTAGAAATGCCTATCTATCTATTTTTATGACTCCATCGACCGCTAAGGGTGGGGCTATTTCTAGTATTGTTCCGATGGTCTCACACGTTGACCATACTGAACATGATGTCCAAGTCATTGTGACGGAACAAGGTTTGGCAGACTTAAGAGGGCTCTCGCCTAAGAAAAGAGCTAAAGTAATTATCGAGAAATGCGCCCATCCAGATTTTAAAGCTGCCTTACTGGATTATTACGAAAGAGCTTTGCGCGACTCCGCTGGGAAGCATACTCCGCACTTACTCGATGAAGCTTTTTTATGGCATCGGAATTTCTTAGAAAAAGGCCATATGTAATCTTGTGATTACGCCTTTGGATGGCGGGGCAAGGTAGATCATCCACCTTGGATAACATCAGATAGAACCATGCCCTATATACTTAAAACGTTAATTTCTGCTTTAATAATTGTCGTAGTTGGCGAGCTTAGTAAGCGTAGCTCTGCCTTGGCGGCCTTTTTACTAGCATTGCCCATTGTCTCGATTACTGCATTTATGTGGATATATCTAGAGTCTAAAGATGGTGTAAAGATAGCTGAAATTAGCGAGGGAACATTTTGGTATGTGCTCCCAACATTACCAATGTTTTTGTTGCTGAGTTGGTTGCTGAGAAATAACTACAATTTCTACTTAGCGCTATTTATTTGTTGTTTATTGACGGCAGGCTTATTTGCTATAACGCAATACTTTTTAGCGCGATAGTTTCGAGTGTCATTCAAAACTGATTGATCCGATGATCTTCATCACCCAGCTATCACTGTTCTGGTTTGTGCCCTTACCAATGCCTAGGTTAATATTTGATTTGTCATATTTAGTATCAAGCGCTAAATAAGCCGTATTAAAACGCTGGGAAATAGGAAAGGTATTTGTTGTATTGCTCATTTCGCTGTAGTACTCGGCACCAATAGATGTGTTGGGTGTGAGGCTATAGGCAAGCTTTCCAGATGGGGCAAAAGCCGTGCCACCACTTTTATTTAAGCCAATATCTATAGAAGGATTTACCGTAAGTCGCCATTTCGTCAGCTGTAAGGCAAGTATGGGAGTAAGTTCATAAAATAGTTGTTCTTGTCCACCAATATCTCTTAGGTAGACAATTTCATTTTTAACTCCATAGTGCCAGAGACCTTCTTCATCGTGAGTGGGAATGTACATATGCCCAACTTTGCCACCATTGACATATGAAGCGCCGTTATACCTGCTCAAAAACGCATTTACTCCAATTTCATTATTTTTTGCTATGCCATAGGCGTATTCCAATCTAGTTTGAAATACGTCCGATTCAATATGTTGAGCCGCACTGGCTTGATAGAGATTGGTCTCCACTTCATAGCTAGATTGTTTTTGTTCTGCGATCAGTTCATCATGAACTTTGATCTCGAAAGGGGCTGAGAACACCGGCGCACTGACGAGGGGTAGCCACAGAAAAGTCGCCTTAAGTAGTTTTGCTGCGGATCTGAAAAATGACATTGTGAAACTATAAAGGACGAAATCGATTCCCTTTTGTTTTCAAAATCTTAAGAGGCCTAAAATATTCTTTTATCTAACATCCTAATTGGGATGCAAGGTCCTCAATATTCTTAGCGTGATAATCGGTAAAGGTCTCCTGCTGTAGATCGCCCCTTGTAACATTGGGGCCGAATTCAAGTGGCCTCTCCACAAAAGCCGTTTTAAGTCCACAGGCCTTTGCAGATACAAGGTCGTCCTTGTGTGCAGCTACCAGCATAACTTGCTCAGGATCAATATCAAAAATATTCGCAACACCAAGGTAGGTTTCAGGGTCGGGTTTATAGTGCCGAAATACTTCAGCAGAAAGAATTAGATCCCATGGGAGTGAAGCGTGTTTAGCCATATCCGCGAGAAGACCAAGATTGCCATTGGATAGAGTCACGATGGTGAATTTACTCTTTAGTCTGCTGAGGCCTTTTACGGTATCTATCCACGGAGTGAGGCGGTGCCAGATCAGATTTAGCTCATGAATTTGATCTTCAGATAATGAATTAATGTTAAATAGATTTAAAACATCATCCAAAATCAAGCGATGTAAATCATCTATTTTTGTCCAAGGCAGCTTTCCAGAGCGGACTTTCGCCATTGCTGGTTTATAGCCCGTTCGCCATGCAGTAGCAAATTCATTGGGATCAGCTGCTAGGTTTAATCTTTTGACTTCGGCAGCGATTGATCCATGCCAGTCCACTACCGTGCCAAAGACGTCAAATGCCAGTACTTTTGTTTGCTTAATCATGACTAAAATTTCTCTAGGAAGCGATAAAGGTCTAGGGGCAATCAATGCACCTGAGTTTGATATTAATTGAAGTCGAAAGAAAAAGCCCCAAAATCCCCTTTTTAGCCAGTTATCTCGTTTAATCTATTGCTTGAATCATGATTAAATATAGCGATATCCATTAGATAAAAATATGAATGGAGATATGATGGACCACTTAACCTAAGGTATATATGACAGAAGTGAAAAAATCCCTATCTACAACCATTAAAGAGGCACTCGCTAAAAAGAATGCAAATCAGCATCCTGACTCTAAGGACTCCAAAGAGGGCGGTGGGGTCACTAAAAAGCGTACCGCCCCTCCCGCAGGCGCTGGCAAGGTTATGAAGAAGGCAGCGGGCAGGGGAAGGTAATAAAAGCCTAGATGTCGTTGAGGTAGAACATGACAGGGATTCCCCTGTCATTCATCCTTAACCCTAAAAAATGTCGATAAGCTTGCAAAGTAAGCTCACATAAAGATTCTAGGGGAATAAAACGTGGCCAACTAAATGGCCTTAGCAGTTCAGTTACCAATTTTTGAGGTTTGGCAAGAATTTCAAAATTCAATTAACATTCGTTGACTAGTCAATGAATTTATGAAAAAACCTACCTCCAGCCTCACAATAGAGTTCTACAAGCCCGAAACTTATCGTTTACAGGGCAGTATTGTGTATTCAATGGTGCGCAATAAATTAATTTATGAGCGATTGGCCGACTCCAAGCTAGTGGATTTAGGTATTACGGCCTCACAAATGAGAGTTTTAATGATGATTGCACACTCAGAGCGTGCAACAGTTTCTTCAATCTCAAGCTGCTTAGCAAATAATGCCGCTGCATCCGTACGAACCATTGATAAATTACAGAGAAACGGTTGGATCAAAAGGTCCCAGTCAGAGAGGGATAAAAGGGTGACCTATCTAAGCCTTACTGTAGCCGGCAGAAAATTATCTAAGGCTATTCCTTCTAGACTATGCGGATTATTAAATAATTCGCTAGAAGGGTTTACTCATCAAGAATTTGAATTATTTAAATCGTTCTTAATGCGAATCGAAAATAATAATCTCAGGCAACTAGAGGACACCTATGCTTAGCCTAGTGGCATTGAGGACCATTCTCTTTACGCTCGCATTAGGACTGATGCTATCTTCATGCGCACTATTTTCACGAAATAGCTTTCCAGAGCAAACGTCTAAGTCATTGGAACGGATTGAGCCAGCATTAGATTCAAAGAACTTTTCAATTGAAGATCAGTGGTGGCAAGCTTTTGGGGATGAGCAACTCAATTTATTAATATCTCAGGGTCTTACACAATCAACCAGTCTTGATATAGCAGCTGCGAAAATAGCTTCAACAAAAAGCATGCTAGAGGCGGAACGAGCGAACTTTCTGCCTCAAGTTGCAATTAGCGGGGCAGTTGATAGGCAGCAATTGTCTACAAATTATATTTTTCTACCCGGTATGCCGGTGTATACCGGATATGGAAACGTTAACGCCAGTTTAAGTTGGTCACTCGACATTTGGGGGAAACAGAAAAAATATTTTGATGCTGCGAAAAATCAAATGAAGTCAGCCCAAGCGAGCTACATGGCATCTAGATTATTAATCTCGACAACCATTGCTAGGGTCTATATAGATTATGACCGTATGACACGGTCTCGTAATTTCTATGCACGTGATTTCGAGGTAAGGAAAATTTTATATCGCATTGCACAAGAGCGACTTCGAACTGGAATGATTGATGTAGTTTTATTAAATCAGCGAAAACTAGAAATGGATAATGCTGAGGTGAATATGAAGCAAGCTGATCTGAGTATAAGAATGGTTCAGCATCAAATAGCGGCGCTAGTACAGGAGGGGCCTACCTGGGGTGAATCATTGAAAGATCCTAGTTTAAAAACTTCCGCTTTAAATTTACCTGAAAAAATTCCATCAAATTTATTAGAAAGAAGGCCTGATTTACAGGCCCTACTAAGTCAAATTGATGCAGCTAAATTACAATTAGAGGGTGCCAAGTTAGAATATTTGCCTGATATCAACCTTACTGGGTTTGCTGGCTTTCAATCATTTGGCTTGTCACAACTCTTCAGCTCGAACAGCAGCCAATTTAGCATTGGACCATTAATCAATTTACCGATTTTTGATGGTGGTAGCATCGCGGCCAATATCACCGGAAAAGAAGCTGGTAGAAATGTAGCCGTCGCTAATTATCAAGAGCAACTGCTACAAGCTCTACGCGATGTTGCTGATGGTATTGCCTCTGTAAAAAGTACGCAGGAAAACTTTATATCAAATCAAACCGCCTATCAGAGTGCGAAATCTAATTTCGATATTTCAAAAAGACGGAATGAGGTAGGAATTATTTCTAAGGAAGGTGTAATTAATTCCGAGGAGAGCTCTTTAACCCAAGGGCAGGCGTTGGCAGATGCTAAAGCCAAAATGTTGACTGCTAATGTGATCTTAGTCCAGGCGCTTGGAGGCTCTTATTTGGAGTCTTCCCGGCAATTGAATGATCCAGCATCTGCTAAATAATTTAATTAGATAGAAAAAATGGACACGAATTCTGCTACTCCGAAATTTAATCGCATAAAGGCATTCCAAATATTTTTTGGTATTTTAGCTATTATCTTTCTCCTCGGATTTTTGTATTGGATTTTTATTGGTCGATTCTCAGAGTCTACTGATGATGCCTATGTCGCTGGCTCTCAAGTTCAAATTGTCGCGCAAATCGAGGGCGCAATCTCATCAGTTAATGTGTCTGATACCCAGTCCGTTAAGGAGGGGCAAGTTTTGTTTCAGATTGATCCAACTGAGGTCAAGCTTGCTTCAGAGAAAATGGACATTGATTTGCTTAATGCAGCGGCCGACTACCAGCGACGCATTGCCCTTCAGGGTGAGGCTTCAGTATCCAAGGAGGAGCTAGATCATGCTCGCCTAGCCCTGCAAAAATCTTCTGCCAATGCACGTCAGGCCTATATCAATGTATTGCGTGCGCAAGTATTAAGTCCCGTCGCTGCTGTTATCGCCAAGCGATACACAGAGGTAGGCCAAAGGGTTGCACCAGGGACTCCATTGGCCTTAATGGTGGCAAGTGACGGAATATGGGTCGATGCGAACTTTAAAGAGGACCAGCTGCATAAGATTAGAGTCGGGCAAGATGCTACTTTAGAGTCAGATATATATGGTAGCAAAATACGTTATCACGGTAAAGTTGTTGGTTTTGCCCCCGGCACTGGATCTACTCTGGCGTTACTCCCAGCACAAAATGCTACTGGAAATTGGGTAAAAGTAGTCCAACGCTTGCCAGTGCGCATTGAATTTAATCCGGATGAATTAAAAGAATATCCCTTAAATATAGGGCTCTCTTTGTATGTCAAAGTCGATACCAAGAATGTTAATGGTGTTCCTCTTTTGGCGATGAAAGAGGGTGCTGTTCGGACGACCGATATTTATCAGAAGCAATTTGATGCAGCTGAGAAACATATTCAGTCATTACTCAATCACACTCAGATTCGTTAAAAAATTTAAATGGCTTCAAATCAAGAGCTAGAGCCATTGCATGGGTACAAGCTAGTCTTAGGGACTCTTGCGTTAGCGCTTGGTTCATTCATGAACGTCTTAGACATGTCGATTGCCAATGTAGCGCTACCAACCATTGCTGGTGATTTTGCGGTAAGCCCAACTCAAGGGACATGGTTAATTACTTCTTATGCTGTTAGTGAAGCTATTTTTTTACCGTTAACAGGGTGGCTATCTCAGAGAATTGGCGAGGTAAGACAGTTTTTATTTGCCACTATTTTATTTACTTTAGCTTCAATGCTTTGTGGAATCGCTCCGAGCTTTCAGTTTTTAGTAATTGCGCGTATTTTGCAAGGGGTCGTAGGGGCATCCATGATTCCGCTGTCACAAGCTTTACTCATGAAATCATTTCCTCCTGATAAGCGAGGTATGGCCTTAGGTATATGGGCAACTACTACAGTGGTAGCGCCGGTGCTGGGCCCATTTATTGGGGGTTGGTTAACGGATAATCTAGTATGGCGTTGGGCTTTTTATATCAATTTGCCATTTGGAATTATTAGCGCCTATTTAGTGTATTGGTTATTTGGCGCTCCAAAACCGGAGGCTTCTACGGATAAGATTGACCTAGTAGGAATATGCCTATTGATTTGCGCAGTAGGGACTATGCAAATTGCATTGGATAAGGGCAGTGAGTTAGATTGGCTATCCTCGCCAATCATTTGTTTTTTAGGTGCTGTATCCATAATTGGGTGGATCTCATTTGTTTTGTGGGAATTAGGCGCCCAGTTTCCAATAGTTAATTTACGTTTATTCAAGCTGGTGAACTTTCGAATGTCGGCTATTTGCTTGGGATTAGGCTCATTTGCTTTTTATATCTATATTGTGATTGGCCCTTTATGGCTACAAACCCAGTTAGGCTACACTGCTTTTAACGCAGGAAAGGTTATGGCAGTTACTGGTATTTTGGCTCTCTTTTGCGGCCCTCTTTTTGGCGCTAATATTCATCGAGTGGATGCTCGCATCATTGCTACTATTGGCTTTATTGCAATGGCTATCGGTTGTTGGATGGCTGCTAACTTCACCACCAACGTGGATGAGACAAGTCTAATGCTTGCCAGAGTAATTATGGGCGTTGGTATTGCGGGATTTTTTATGCCAATGTCGGCAATATCAATGTCCCAACTCCAAGGTAGTCAGATTGCATCGGGAACGGGGATATCTAATTTTTTGCGTAATATTGGCGCTAGCGTTGGTACCGCCGTCTCAACGACTTTGTGGCAAGATAACGCCACTAGACATCATGCGCAATTAGTGGAGAGCGTGCAGATGGGCAATCCTGCTTATACACAATTTACAGATCAGGCGCTAAATCTAGGTATGACTGAGATGCAAAAAAATGCATACATCGACAGCCTTATTAATTCTCAAGCCTACCTACTTTCCACCAATCAACTGATGCTCATTGGTACGGTAATTTTAATTTGCCTAATTCCTCTAATTTGGATGGCTAAACCACCATTTGGATCGGGTAAAGGGGCCCATTAAAATTCTGGCGCTGCCTTTTGGGCACCACTTGTAATAAGAGTGAAGTCAATATTTAGGAGGATATTTTTTTACTCTCTTGAAGCTTCAATTACCATATTTACGGTTACGTCATCACCTACAAAGGGTGTGTATTTTCCTAGATTAAAATCTGAACGACTTAGCTTAACGATAGCATTGGCGCCACAGGTATATTTCAATGTAAGTAAGTTACGGCTACAGGAAATTTCACTCACTTCAATCGCTATAGGTTTTGTAACGCCCTTAATGGTTACCTCACCGTTAATTGGGGGGATACCATTCTTATTAAAAATGAATTGTTCCGATTTAAAGGTGGCTACTGGAAATCGCTCCGTTGCAAAAAAGTCTTCCGATTGAATGATTTTATTAAATACGGCAGAGCCAGTGCTGACGGACTTTGTATCTATGGTCATATCAATGGTTCCGCCATTGTTTTCTTCATTTAGCGTAATGATTCCAGTCACGCCATCAAAGCGACTTGTCTGTATCGAGTAATTTAGGTGTCTGTAGCTAAAGCTAACGAAAGTATGCTCTGGATCGGCCGTATACACGTCAGCTCCCTGACATAGACTTGCTATGGAGGAAGCTAGAAGAAAAGTGGCAATTGATATAAATTTCATCAATGCCCTTTTAATCTTTGCCTAAGCCAATGCTTAACAAGCCTTATTTCACCGTAACTTCGATCGATTTTTCTAATTTAGGGCCATAGGATTGATGTGCTCCGTTAGCAAATTGCATAGTAAGTTTATATTTTCCTGGAGGTAGATTCACTTCAGTTTCAGTTTGGCCTTTGCCAAAATGTTTATGAGTCTCATCCATTGGGATGACTACCCCAGAAGGGATGCTCTCAGCATTAATTAACAAATGGTGGTGACCAGTATTGGTGGTCATATCACCAGCTGGCGCGATCGTCATTCCAGACACAGCAAAGACAACTTTAAAAGGACTTGTAACGGTAGCGCCATTTTTAGGCTCTACGAAATCTACTGATTGCGCAAACGCGAAATGGCTAGAAAAAGTGATTAAAGCACCTAAAAATAGAGACCTCAGCTTCATTTAATGCTCCTCTGTGTTGAATGATCGGTATTGAATTGATACAGCTGGTACAGGTTGAATACTACAGATGTTTCGGAAGAAATGTTTTTCGTTTATTTATCGGCTTATTTGCATCATAGAAGGATTTCCACATCTGTATGCCTTCTTTATAGGTTTTTAAATCACCTACTATTAATCAGGATATTTTTATGCGGAGACTTTTACGCGTTTTTTCGTAAAAGCCGTCTGGTTTGGACTTGACCCAGTGAATAAATTTTTGCATTTCCGGGTGAGATTGAAGTGCAACAGAGTTATTTAATTGAACGGCTAACTCAGTTTCTGTAAAAAGAGCATGTATCTGTCGATGACAAATACGGTGGAGGTATTCAGTATTTTTCCCCCCTTTTGACTTGGGGACTAGGTGGTGCGCATCTTTTTGTGATTTTGGGATGGGGCGATTGCAAATTGGGCAAATGAGATCGGGCATTTTCTGCTCGGTTGGAGTCTCAAGAGAGACCATTTTTTGGCGAATTTTTCCAATCATCTTATGTATTCTGGAGGGGATTACTTCAAGGGAGTTAATGACATGGGGGCTATAGCTTTAGTTTTATATTTGACTGCGCACTAGTTTAGTAAATAAGTTTTAAACTTGCACAGTGACAAAATCTCACCTTAAAACCCTGTCGGTACCAGATCTATCTCGCCTGATTGAAATGGCCTGGGAGGATCGTACCCCTTTTGATGCTATTGAGAAAATTTTTGGACTCTCAGAATCTCAAGTAATTGCAACCATGCGCAATGCGCTTAAGCGTAATTCGTTTGAGCTATGGCGTAAACGGGTTACCGGAAGAGTTACAAAACATACGGCCCTTCGCAGTAAAGCAGTTGTTCGCGCTTATTGCGCAACCCAATACAAGCACAAATGAGCTGTCCAAATAGACTGGTATTGATTCTGGGTGATCAGCTAGATTTGCAAGGAGCTGCGCTTCGGGATTTTGATCCGAAGACCGATGAAGTCATCATGATTGAGTCGGCCAACGAGGCCAAATATGTCTGGTCACATAAAGCTAAGATTGCCTTATTTTTATCGGCAATGCGCCACTTTGCCGCGGACTTAGAAAGGCAGAAATATCCGATCACGTATATCAAGGAGGCTTCACTGCCGATTGTTGATATCTTGAAGGAGCAACTTCTCAAAAGGAAAATAACTCGCTTGGTTTGCGTAGAGCCAGGTGAATGGCGCCTAAAGCTAGCTCTTGAAGCGTTGGCGCAAGATTTGCATCTAGAGCTGGAAATGCGCGAGGATGACCATTTCTATTGTTCCCATCAAGAGTTTTTAGCTTGGGCAAGTAATAAAAAAGAACTTAGGCTGGAATATTTTTATCGCCTAATGCGAAAGACCCATGGGGTTTTAGTGGGGGAGGATGGCAATCCTGAAGGTGGCCAATGGAATTTTGACCGGGATAACCGGAAGCCCTATCCAAAAAAAGGCCCTGGCATAATCGATCCGCCAGCTTCATTTGAGATTGATGAAATCACTGGGGAGGTCCTGAAATATGTGACCAGGGTCTACAAAGATCACCCAGGTTCCTTGGACGCTTTCAATTGGCCCGTTACCAGATCACAGGCCTTGGAGGCACTGCATCATTTTGTGGAATATCGATTGAGGTATTTTGGTATTTTTGAAGATGCTATGTGGACTGACGCCCCATTTGGTTGGCATTCAGTTCTATCTAGCTCCCTCAATTTGAAATTACTCAACCCTAGGGAGGTTGTTGATGCTGTAATCGTGGCCTGGAAAAAATATTCCTTAGACCTATCAGCTGTAGAGGGGTTTGTGAGGCAAATTCTAGGCTGGAGAGAGTTTGTTCGGGGTATGTATTACATGGACATGCCCAAGATGGCTCAAGATAATTATTACGAGCATAAGCGAGCGCTACCAAAATGGTATTGGACTGGCCAAACTAACATGTCCTGCATGAAGGATGCTATCGGCCAAACTCTCCAGTATGGTTATGCACATCACATTCAGCGTTTGATGGTTACTGGAAATTTTGCACTTTTAGCGGAGATTCTTCCAACTGAAGTGTGTGATTGGTACCTGGCTATCTATGTTGATGCCATTGAGTGGGTTGAGCTCCCTAACACCGCTGGTATGGCCTTGTTTGCCAATGGGGGGCGCTTCACCAGCAAGCCGTATATTGCTAGCGGCGCGTATATTAAGCGTATGAGTAATTATTGTGGCTCTTGTAAATACAAGCCCGAGATTCGTTTTGGTGAAAGCGCATGCCCAATCACGACGCTCTATTGGAATTTTTTAATTAAGCACCGCCCGCAATTTGAAGCTAGCCCTAGAACAAAATTAATGACAGCTAATTTAAATAGGATTAGTAAGGATGATCAAGATGCCATTGAGATTCATGCTCAGAAAATCCTAAACCATTTAGATGGGCTTTAGAGGTTGGCTGTGAAACAATCGTTTAAGGGTAATAAAGCTTTTTTGCCTAGCAAGAGCTGTGCTGTCTGCAAAAAAGAAATGGTCTGGCGAAAGTCTTGGGCTAAAAACTGGGATGCGGTTAAATACTGCTCCGATGCCTGTAGGGCCAATAAGCTACAGGATAAATGTGCTGAGTAAAGCTATGCTAGATTAGTCGCTTGGCTTTGAGTTACTTTGACTTTCAATTATCTGCCCTGCTAGTTTATAGCCACTAAGCCAAGCGCCCTCAACCCTGCCTCCATGAAGCCAGTCCCCACAAAGCCCTAGTTTTGAGCTTGGATTAAAATGGCATTCTGGTTTGGGGTCCATAAAACCGCTTGCATAACGCCAGCGATGCGTTGTAATTTCAGCATCCTGACAATTAAATCCGAGTTTTTTTGCGCAATTAAGGATCAGTGCCGTCACTTCATCTTTTTCAAACTCTATATTCTGCTGGCTCCATTCTGGATTTGCATGAATTGTCCAGCAATCGAGTCCATCACGACCAGGTTTGGAATTATTTCTGCAGACCCAGCTAATGATTTCATGGTTTACAAACATAGCATCAAATGGCAGGGTGGGCTGCCCTTGAAAGCGCGCCATTACCGTCCAGCACCCCCTCATATCAGCTGCTTTACTGATTTGATTAATTTCTTTGTTCATTGATTTAGTTAATTCAAATGTCTGTGGAGCGGGCAGGGCAAGGATGAGGTAATCAAAATTTTGGCCTAATTGATCAGATTCTTTGGTGTGAAGTATCCACTTACCATTTTTACGTTCAATTTGATCAATTGTTTGATTAAATTGAACAGATAAGCTTTTGGCTAAATACCTTCCGGGAGAGCTCATATCTGGAAGGCCAACATAGCGGTGCTCTTTTGAAAATGATTCTCGCAATTGATCATCTTCAAAAACTCTCATTGCAGGCATCCAAGTCGCAGCGACATTATTTTTAATCCACGAATCCAACTCATTAATAAAAAGAGGATCCCTCGCTGTGAAGTATTGAGCGCCATGATCGGCAGTCCACCCATCACCGTACCGAGTGCTCATACGTCCACTGGGGCCGCGACTCTTTTCAAAGATTTCAACCCTGTATCCAAGTGATTTCAGATGGGTAGCGCAGCTCAGGCCTGCTATTCCAGCGCCTACAATGGCGATGCTTTCTTGTCTATTAATTTGCAATTTCATAACCAAGATTAATTTTTCGGAACGTGAGATTTATGCGGGGGGCTACGATAAGCTTAGTTTTTAGCAATCCATGATTCCAATATTTTTGAGTTGGGGGATGCATGATTAGTGCGCTACCATTCTCTAAAAAAAGTGGTGCAGTCATCTTATCAACCTTATGCTTAAAGGCAAACTTACGCACACCACCAAGACTCAGAGAGGCGATGGGAGCTTTGCTATCTAACTCTATTTCATCATCACTATGCCACCCCATACCTTCACTACCGCTGTGATAATAATTGAGTAGACACGAGTTAAATTCAAACTGCGCTAATGATTCTATTTTGCATTTGATCAGTAACAGTTCGGGTGTCCATGCTTGGGGATGCTTTTGCACGCCCGAGTAGGTGTATGAACAACCCATATCTCCTACCCAGGCCACCTCTCTCTTGGTAGTAATTATTTTTCCAAAAAGATAAACCTGATCAGGCTGCCATCTAAGAGAGGCCCTCAGCTTATTAAATAAGTCAGCGCAGCTCGCTTCATCAAAAATGCCGAGGAAATAGTTTACGCGGCCATCTTTGGGCAGAACATTAAGAAGGGAATCCGTTTGAGTTGTGTCAAATAGCTGAGTTTGCATGATCTTGATATACGGGGAGGGCAACACGAATTTCATAAAAACTCTAGAATAGACGCAATTTCAATTTTGCGAGAGTAGTCACCTATGAGCCATTATCTCTATACCTCTTTCATCACTTTAATGACTGTTTTGCTAATGCTTGGCTTGACATTTAATGTTGGAAGAGCCCGTGGCAAATATCACGTTCATGCTCCCGCCATTACGGGTAATGAGTTTTTTGAGCGTGCTTATCGGATTCAGCTCAATACCATTGAAAACGTCATGATGTTTTTGCCTGCTCTATGGCTATATGCCATATTTATTGGTGACAAAGGTGCTGGCGATTCTGGTGTCATCTGGCTGATTGCTAGAGTTTGGTATGCGATTGCTTATCAAATAAACCCTAGCAAGCGTGCTTTGGGTTTTATGATCTCGCTTTTAGTTGTCGCCGGTCTTTGGGCGGGTGCAGCTTATGGTATTTTTAATCTTTATCTAAAGACTTCGTTTTGAAGGCGCCAGATAAGCGTTGTTGTGGATCGGGCGTTTGCATTATTAATGATGCAGGTGAATGTTGGTGTGGCCAAGTTTGGGACGGTGAAAAAATGGCCCTACCAAGTCTAAGTGCCAATTGCGATACCACCCAAGATTTAGCAACGGATTCCAATAAATTTAAACCAGAGTCTTAGATTCTGATTTAAATTGGGCTGGATATCTTCTTATAAAAATCACCCATACACCCTGCGCAGGGAATGGGCCGCAACACCGTCCTTTAAAGCCTCCCTCACGGGCATTGCCAAAATATTCATACCCCGTTTAAAAGCAACCCGTTCAAAGTGACTGGGAATGGGTTTTTTAATGATGGGATAAACCCAATCTGGAAGATTAAGAAAACCAGCACGACTAATAAGCTTGATGAATGGTTTGGCGGCCAAATTGCTTGGAAAGTGCTCCAGTAAATGAACAATGCTTTGGGCACGTTCACCAAAATGCAATTCTTGACTATAGTGTTGAATGACTTTTTCAGTATCAGCGTAGGTATTGGGCAAGTCTACAGCCCCCATCCTTTCTCCTAGAGCCTTCATTTCTAAAAAATACTGGTCTTTTTCGTTAGCGCCCAGTCTTTCTTTTCGGTAGGATTCAAAAGAGCTCATAAAGCTACGCGTCTCTGTTAAATGCACCCAAGCTAGCAGATGAGGGTCACATGCTGCGTATGGTTTGCCAAATTCATCAAATCCTGTAATTTTCGTATGAATTTGATTGACTCTATTAATGACGTTATTTGCCATTTCAGTTGGGCCATAAGTGGTGGCGGCAATAAAAAAAGCTGTTCTGCCAAGCCTGCCTTTGAGATCCTCTCTAAAGCTAGAATGATCCCAAACACCAGCTAACGCTTGAGGATGAAGGGCCTGTAAGATTAATGAGCTTATCCCACCAATCATCATGGAAATAAAGTCAGAATGTACCTTCCATGCGATTGACTCTGGTCCAAAAAGACCACGATCGCCCAACGGGATTAAGAATGCCACTGGGGGTCCACCACCACCCACCATTTCTCGGATGGTTTTACGAATTAGCTCATCGAGCATATCTTTAATGAAACATTACATCTCTTAAGCCATCGTCCTCAATAATTTCAGTAATCAGATCAAGTCGAATTCTTGGATTACTTTGTGCGAGTAGATGATTTTTTTGGGCCAAGGAAATGGGCAGCAGTTCAGCAAAGCGATTAGATACCCAACCACAATCATCCGTTTTGTAGGGGCGCTTAAAAGGAGCGTCGCCTAAAAGATCCTCACTTTGGATAACGGAAATAATCTCATCTAAGAGTTCGGATACTTTTTGGTGCTCATGGGGAACCGGGATTAGAGGGTCATTTTTTATCAGAGTAATTTCACCCATCCATAAGCCATCGGCTTCTTGTTTAGTACTTAGCAGACTAAAACGTTGCGTTCCAATCGATTTAGTCATATACAGAGCGGGCTGTATAGGATCAAAATCTTCAATTGAAGCGAGCGTACCAATGGTTGAGAAGATGGGTTCTGATGAATTTTCTGAGTCAGGTTCAGTGCTGTTAACAATGCTCACCACCCCAAACTCAGTTTTTTCACGTAAGCAGCGTTTGATCATATCTAAATAACGGGTCTCAAAAATTTTCAGTGCAATAACCCCGTCGGGAAAAAGAACCGTTCCTAGCGGAAATAGGGGCACCCACTGTGTAGATGAAATAAGTTTTTCCATCGCTTTAATTTAATGGATTTCACGCAATCTTGCTGAGTGACAAATGAAGATGGGTTTTGTATCACCAGTCAGGCATCAGCAGCATTTTCATTTATGAGCTAAATTCTTATCAATCGAACTGGAGAAAAGAATGATTAAAAAGCTACGGATTAAATTGGCACGCTGGATTTTAGGCAATCATTGCCCATGCTATCAAATGGGATATCACCCCATGGTGGATTTCCAGCAAAGAAGCGCCGATCTACTGGAGAAATCTAAACAGCGGGCTAAATTAAAATAAAAAGGCTTTAACGCTGCTTAACTAAAATCGATGGTGCAGGCAATATTTATATCTAAGGTCTTAAAGAATCACTCTGATCGCTATAATTGATGGAGTTTCTCAGGGCAGTAGAGCTAAAGTTGCATTAATAATTTAATGCAGAGGCCTTTATTTAACTATTAAGTGGGAGTTGGTATCTTGGTGATACTGAAATTTTCTGTAAATGTTTGAGTTACGTGAAACTGCCCTTGAAATACTGCTTATTAAAGACGTAAAGGCTAAAGTAAGTCGGGTATATCAGTTATACGATGATTATCAGAGTCAAAAGATTTCATTAAATCTCTCCCGAAATTTCAATTGTCACAATATAGACCTTCCAGGACGCCCAAATAGACCTGAGCTGGTTCCTCCTTTAAGCGTTCCTAGAAGAAAAATGAATACAGCCGAGGGAAGAGTTTCTTTGCTGCACTCGCTTGCTCATATTGAATTTAATGCTATCAATCTTGCATTAGATGCGATTTGGCGTTTTGCTGAAATGCCAGAGCAATACTATGGGGATTGGTTAAAGGTTGCCAAAGAAGAGGCCTTTCACTTCAGTCTAGTTGAAGGGCATATTCAATCCTTTGGTTTTTCATATGGTGATTTTCCTGCGCACAATAGCTTGTGGGAGATTGTTGAGAGAACAACTGATGCAGTCATTGCCAGGATGGCTCTTGTCCCTAGAACCATGGAGGCGAGAGGTTTGGATGCAGTTCCCAAGATCCGCGATCGATTTAAGCAAATTAATGATCTCAAAGCGGTGGAAATACTGGAGATTATTCTGAGGGATGAAATAGGGCATGTATTAATCGGTAATCGCTGGTTTAATTTCTTGTGCGCTAAGGATAATTTATCCCCCATCACAACCTACAGGGAATTAGCTAGAAAGTATTGCGCTCCAGTGTTAAAGGGTCCATTTAATATGGAAGCTCGTAAGCAAGCAGGCTTTACTTCTGAGGAATTAAGTCTTCTTGAGGATGGGTTGATTTAGTTTCTAGCGCTACTTCACAGAATGTAGCCTAACTAACAACTCCCAAATCTATTTTTTAACCGAATAAGGCCTAAAACTTTGACTCAAGGGCTCTTTAGTTGCTGGTGAATTGGGTAAGATTCGAAATCATGAACGGCTGATTACTTTAGTAATTTTTTACCTAAGTCCTATATTCAGGTTTGCTATCTGATTGCGCTGAGAATTTATTCCGTAAGAGCTATTTTTAATTTAACATCTATTGGGTGACTGACTCAATCTCTCCACGCCCTAGACGCATTGCCCATTTGGATATGGATGCTTTTTTCGCCTCTGTAGAATTATTGCGCTATCCACAACTCAAAGATTTACCAGTAGTGATTGGTGGTAGCGGGCGCTTTAAAACAGAAGATCTTTTTGCATTGATTCTTCAGAGTGAACCCGACTGGGATGACTTTCGCCCTCATAAAATACCGCTACGGTTTTTCCCTAGACTCTCTGACTACACTGGGAGGGGGGTCATTACAACGGCAACCTATGCTGCTCGTCAATTTGGCGTTGGATCTGCGATGGGGTTGATGAAGGCAGCCAAGTTATGCCCTGATGCAATATTGCTCCCAGTAGACTTTGAGCGTTACCGCCACTTTTCAAAGTTGATGAAAGATACCATCGCTGAAATTGCTCCAATCATTGAGGATCGAGGGGTAGACGAGGTATATATCGACTTTACTGATGTGCCTGGAGTGCAACGCAAAAGTGGGCATACTTTGGCTAGGGTTATTCAAATGACCGTTTTTAGCAACACTGGATTAACTTGTTCTATTGGAGTGGCTCCAAACAAGCTATTAGCAAAAATCGCAAGTGAAATGCATAAACCTAACGGCATTTGTGTCTTAGAGGCATCTGATTTAGAGGGTCGAATCTGGCCACTTGCTTGTCGAAAGATTAATGGAATTGGTCCTAAAGCTGATGCAAAACTGGCTCAACATGGAATTCACACCATTGGAGAGTTGGCAGAACGCGATCGTATTTGGTTAATGCAAGAATTTGGTAAAAGCTATGGCGCATGGTTATATGAAAGCTCGCATGGTCAGGATGATGATCCAGTAGCCTTGCGAGGGGAGCCGGTAAATATGAGCCGCGAAACTACTTTTGAACATGACTTGCACCCAGCGAGAGATCGGAAAACCTTAGGCCCGATTTTGGCGCAACTATGCGAACGTCTGGCTACTGATTTAAGTGCCAAGAGCTATCTTGGAAAAACTATTGGAATTCGTGTCCGATATGGAAATTTTCAATCTATCACCAGAGACGTTACGCTGGATACCCCTACTAACGATCCCCATATTATTCGCCAAGCAGCAAGGCAATGTTTAAAGCGTATTGATCTGGCAAGAAGTCTGAGGTTGCTTGGTGTTAGGGCTGGAAATCTTCAAAAGCTGGAAGAGGCGACAGGGTCTTATTTGAGCGCTATCAATGAGGTTAATCAGGGAGCTCTAGACTTTGGATAATGACGTCTAAATTTAGAGTTGATTAAATACAGGGCAAAGTGGAATCTTATAACTTCAAATTAAGCCCGATCAACAGCAACGGTCGGCGCTTTTTATAACATCATCAAGAACCAGTGCTTTGACGTTACCGGCATTTATCTTCAAGAAGCTTATCAAGCAGTCTGATCAACTACAGTAATGGCGACTTACATCATTGGTTTGTAACTCGATCTGATTTATTTACCTGAAAGACCTGCTTCGGCTGGCTTTTTAGAGCGAGGGTCTATTGGGGTCGAGAGGTTACTTAGTGCAGAGGTGGGTCTCAAAGTCTCAAATCGGCGGTGACCTCAACCGGCTTCGATACCAATAAGCCGATTGCTTGATATCCTCTAGCCAATGAAAACTACTCCCATCGAATTTCCTACGCTCGCCTTTGTAGATATTGAGACCACTGGGTCTCACTATGATCGAGATCGGATTACGGAAGTTGGTATTAAAACTCTACATCAAGATCAAGTTGAAGTTTGGGAAAGTCTATTAAATCCACAAATATTTATCCCGCAAAATATTCAGAGGCTTACGGGCATTTCACCCCAAATGGTCGAGAGCCAGCCTGATTTTTCTGAATTAGCCCATGAGTTATATCGCCAGCTGGAAAATAAGGTGTTTGTTGCCCACAACGCACGGTTTGATTATGGATTTTTAAGGGCCTCTTTTAAGCGCATTGGCATCGATTTCAAACCCAAAGTACTTTGTACCGTCAAATTATCGAGACATTTATTTCCTGAGCAGAAGCGCCACAATCTCGATACCTTAATTCAGGTTCACGATCTAAAGGTCTCTTCTAGGCATCGAGCCTTGGGAGATGCAGATCTATTGCTGCAGTTTTGGAAGGTCTGTGAAGCTCGATTTGGGGTAGAAAAACTGCGCATGGCAATGGATCAGGTTACTGCTAATGCAAGCCTACCAACGCATATCGATAAAGACTTAATAAATCAAATACCTGCCAGTCCAGGGGTATATATCTTTTATGCGGAAAATAAGATGCCTTTGTATATTGGTAAGAGTATCGATATGCGTGCTCGGGTTCTGAGTCATTTTCAAAATAACTTGACTGACCGAAAAGAAATGAAGCTCTCCATGCAAATTCGGGATATTGACTGGATTCAAACCAGCGGGGAACTGGGGGCATTGCTGCTGGAATCCAAATTAATCAAAGAACGTTTGCCTAGTATGAATATCAAGCTACGACGCTCGAAAGATTTATGTGCCTGGCAGCTTCAAGAAAATGAAGAAGGTGTGTTGACTCCTGTATTGGTAACGCATCGCGATCTTTTGCCAGGACTGCAAGAGAATCTATATGGCCTGTTTTATAGCAGACGTGAAGCACAGCAATGTTTAACTGCAATCGCGAAGCGCAATCAATTGTGTGGAGTGGTCTTAGGATTGGAAAAACGGGAAGCGAAAAAACCCTGCTTCGCTTATCAAGTCAAGCAATGCAAAGGTGCCTGCTTGGGTTCGGAGACCATAGCATCCCATAATCAACGATTACAGTTGGCCTTAGATGTATTTAGAGTCAAGATTTGGCCTTATGCGGGTCCAATTGCTATTGCCGAAGGCGAGCAAATGCACGTGATTGATCGTTGGTGCTATTTGGGATCAGCCATTAACCAGGATGAACTAGATGAACTTAGTGGCGAGGGAGAGGCTGAATTTGATTTAGATATTTATAAAATTCTCAAGAAAAAACTCAGCAGTTTGACGAGTTCGCAAATAGTGAATCTGACGAGACCGCAATGAGCTCATTTTGGAGGTATATCTGTCGATGCGTTGGTGTCATCAAATTATTTTTTGATGACGTATTGAGCCTAATTAAATCAAACTTACGCTGAGGAAATTTAAATTGCGTGCTGTACTTGCTCATAAAACAAAACCCACTTGGTTGGACTTGATATCCAACTTTTGGGGATCAGTTTATGCGGGGAGGTTTTATATTACCTAAAAATGATCGCAGTGGGTCGGATAACGACCTCAGTACTCAATCAGAACAAATGACTGCTTTAAGTCTGATAATGGTCTTAGGCAACAGCCAGATTAAATAGGCTTTGAGCAACCATAAATGGTCAGCCAACCTTTCCTATTTTAGTTTTTAGACTTCATGGCGCCCGCTTTAAAAATGCAATTTTTTTATTAAGTCACCTTTAAAAGTAGAGTTATTCCCATTCTACGGATTGCTTTAAGCCCCCTAATTATTTATATTATTATCTCTTCTTTGAGCTGTCTTATCCTCTTGCTAAAACTAGAGCCCTAGATATGTAGTGACTTATATCGGACGGAAATTAAATGAAAGCAGATAAGCGCTACTTTTCCGATGAAGAATGGCGGCGTGCCATTGGGGAGTATGTGCCGCTTGACTGGGATATTAAAAACAAAGAGTTGCTTGAAAAGCTAACTGAATCTGAAATTTTGGAATGGCTTAAAACGCAGGCAACTAAAGTAACCTCAGACAATAAGCCCTAATTAATCATTTCTTGCGTGAATAAGCCCTGCTTTTTTGCAGTTTTTTATTAGTTATTAATGTCCCTCATGAGTCGAGATGTGACTTAGTTCAGAAGTGGACCCCAAAGCCTCAAATCGGCCAGAAGAGGTCAATGGTTAGTGCCGACCTTTTAAGGGTCAAAGGTCTTTGTGCCTTCTGATTTTGAAACTTTTCTCAATACCATACAGGGTTGTATAAAGATTGAGGGCTGCTATTACTGGCAAACACTTAAAGGGTAAGTATCGTTTTACTAAGGCCATATTCAGCCAGCCTTTCTTATGCGGTACTTTATGCCCTGCAGGTTAAACCTTTAAAATAAGTACCCCTTAATTCAATGACTTCATTTGATTTGTCTGCCATAATTTGGGCTGCTATCAGATCTATAGCTTTTAACATTTACCCCTTAGACCCATGAAAATTCCATTTTTTCGCTCATTAGCGAGCGCAATTTCCCTTTGTACTGTTTCTGGATCGATTCTTGCTGCATCGATTGATCTTTCCAGTATTTCAGGATTTACGTCTTTTCAATACCCAGGAAGTGGCGTAACAACAGTTACAGGTATTCGCGATAGAAACATTACCGGCAACTATAGTACGACTGGGGGTAATACTGGTGGCTTGTTATTCGATAACTCTATATCTAACACAACTGATTCTGCATACCCAACCGCCACCTCGAATCTATCAAATTTTTCTGGAGCAATCAGCAGTACGCCCTATGGCCCCAGCTTTGGTTCTTCGTCTGGAATCCTAAGAGTTGTTGGGAGTTATAAAACTGCAGCCTCTGCAAATGGTGCTGCTGGAGACCTTGGTTATTTTTCTGATGCCGCGACGGGCACCATTACAACATTGCTACCCACCAATTTGGCTGGCGGATCACCCATATTGAATACGCTTGCCCATAGTACTTTTGGAAATACGGTAGTCGGCAACTTCGATACGCAACTTATCACAGGCAATTCATTTGTTTATAACATTCCTAATGGAACCTACTCTTCAGTTCCCTTGTTGAATTCATCCTCTGGTTACCTTCCCTCGATTAATACAACCATTAGCAATGTTGTCAGCAATACTGCATATGGGGTTTACAACAACTTAATATCAGGCGGTTATACCGGTACCTATGGAGGAGCTGCGGGTAATTATGCCTATATTTACAACACATCAAATGGCGCTACCTATACATTTTCATCCCCAATTTCCCTCGTAACCCATTTTGAGGGTATTACTAGCGCGGGTTCCCCTGGGGTATATAACTTAGTGGCCGATGCTTTAGATGCACATGGAAATCTAGTGCAAGCTTATGTGGCTACTGTTAATTTAAATATTATTGATCACACTACAGGTCAGCCAACCGTTACATGGACGCCAATTCAGGTTGGTACTAATCTAACTTCTGCAAACTCGATGTATCAAGGCAATGTTATTGGTGTTTATGTGCAGAGCGGTGTAACTACTGCCTACAAAGCGAATATTGGAAGCGTTAATTATGCGGGCTCAAATGCAATTTATAGTCCAACCACTAATTCCACTCCAGCGACTAGCGTTCTCCAAGCCGGAGGTTCGGATGTAATTAATACAAGCACTATTATCACAACCAGCACAAATGGCATTGAGAGTGGCAGCTCTTGTGGATATGATAGTTGTGATCTAAGCGCACCAAAATATGGCGGTGTAATCTCCAACTACGGAGCCGTGAATGTAAGCACTACTGGCAGTATTTCAGGCAAGAGCGCAGTTTTAATGCAGGGAACCTTTGGCACTTTTTTGAACTACGGAACCGTGAAGGCGAGTGCTGGGAACTATGCAATTTCAACCGATGGAACGGCCTCGGGTAGTTTAATTGTTAATGCTGCTGGTAGTACTATCGACGGCCAAGTATCTGTAGCGGCCGGCCAATATGCTCGTTTTGAAAATAGCGGCTGGATGGGTATTGGTTCTACCAATACTTCCGCACCTGGTATTACGAACGCTGCTAGCGGAACGTTTGTTCAGACCTCAACGGGCACATTGGGGTTGCGTATTTCCCCAACAGGAATTGATAGTCTAACTGTTATGGGTACGGCAAAACTTGCTGGTGCTCTTAGCCTTTCAGCTACGGCGGGAACTTATGGTGCAGCACGCTATTCAATAGTGAATGCAACCAGCGGATTAAGTGGTGTCTTTAGTAGCTTCAGCACTAATTTAGCATCCGCAACAAACATTTCATATGATGCCAATAATGCTTACTTAAATGTCTATGCGTTTACAACTGCGCAGACTCAACAGTCCTTGGTGGATAGTGCAGCGGCGCTCCAAAGTACCTACACTCTCCAAAACTCAGTCTTAGCTAACAGCTTTTCTTACGACTGTAATGAGTTCGGCGCCAATGGTATTTGCATCTCCGCAGGTGGCCGTAATACCGCGATATCAGCAGCCAACGGCTTAAATAATACGAGTGCATTGTTGATTGCGGCATATAAAGTGCATCCTCAAGTTCGAATCGGTGCCTATGCTGACCAAAACCTATCAGTAAACAATGCCGGTTCAACGGTGAGCTTGGGTAACAACACACCCTTGATGGGTTTATTCGGTGCTTGGAATGAGCGCCTAGATGGCACGGGCACTGAAGTAAAGGTATCTGCTGCTTATGGTCAAAAGAACACCACGGTTACTCGCCAAGTTGTAGGCACATCAGAGCCAGGTTCTGGTGGCTCACAGCTCAATAGCCAAGGCGCTCAAGTGACTGCGAAGTATGGCTTTTCAGTATTGCCACAAGTCATTGTGTCCCCTTATGTGGGTATGCGTTATACCCAAAACAATATGGGTGGCTATACCGAAGGTACATCAAGCTCTGTAACAGCGCCTTTAACTTATTCAGCACTTAATACCAATGCCACCACCGCATTGACTGGAGTAGGGGCTAGCTATAAAGTCATCCCCACTGTAACCACCTTTGCTAGTGCTGGTGTAGAAACGGATACTAATACCGCTAATGGCACTTACTCTGCTACTGGCATTAGTGGTTTGACCCCAATTAACTTCAACCCCAATCCAGTCAAGACTCGTCCAACAGCCATGTTGGGCGCTTCCTATGATGTGGAGAAGAATCAGCGCATTGGTATCACTGGCATTTATAGGCAGGAAGCGTATCAGGCGACTGCATCAACTACGGTGATGGCAACTTATACGGTGGGTCTATAAGAAGTTCAAGGCCCTAAAAAGAACCCGCTTTGAAGTGACCCCCAAAAGTTGGACAGCATGTCTAACTAAGGGGGTTTTTTTTTGACCTCCACCCTCAAATCGGTCAACTCTGAGCTAGAAAATTCGACGGTGTGGTTGAACTACAAAAGGACTTGGCAAACATCGCTGGCGGGAGATCCCCCAGTGATGAATGCGGTCTAAAACAATTGTAATCCTGTCTCCAGTTTTCAAGCTTTTCCTGAACATCTTCCAGCGACATAAACCAATGAACGTTCAGGCATTCGTCTCGTAAGCTGCCGTTGAAGGATTCAATAAAGGCATTGTCAGTGGGTTTTCCTGGCCTTGAAAAATCTAAGATGACTTGGTTGTCATAAGCCCAGCGATCGAGTGCAATGGAAATAAATTCCGGCCCATTGTCTGCTTGAATCCGCGTGGGTTTACCTCTTTGCGAAACAATATGCCCTAGTAAATGCGCGACATCATCACCTCGAATGTTTTGCGCGGGATAAATTGCTAAGCACTCACGCGTGTGGTTATCTATCAAAGTTAAGGCTCGAAACTTATTGCCGTTAAATAAGGCATCGGATACAAAATCCATGCTCCAGGCTTGATTGGGCCCTGTGAGTATTGGCCTCTCCATGCGATTGGCTGCTGCTTTGCGACGCCTAGGCCTCTTGCACCGTAGGTTCAAGCCCTCTTCACGATACAGGCGATAGAGTCTTTTGTGATTAACCACCCATCCATCCCTGCGAATCAGAATATACATACGCCGAAATCCATACCGAATACGAGTACGAGCAATCTCCTGCAATCTTGCCTTCAGAGGAATGTCTAACGGTTTGCCTTTGGGCTTGTGATACCAGGTCGAGCGTGCTTGCTGGCATACGCCGCAAGCACGTTGCACACTCACTCGGTATTGCTTAATGAGATGGCCGACTAGCAGCTTACGCTGCGCCGGCCTTAAAGCTTTTTTCGCAACACATCCTGCAGCATGGCCTTATCTAAACTCAGATCAGCGACCAACTGCTTGAGTTTGCGATTCTCTTCTTCAAGCTGCTTAAGGCGTCTTAACTCAGAAACTCCTAAGCCGCTATATTTTTTCTTCCAGTTATAGAAAGTGGCTTGGCCGATACCGATCTTGCGACAGACCTCATCGACCGAAGTGCCGGTATCAACTTGATGCAATGCAAAAGCAATCTGCTCTTCTGTGAACTTTGACCTCTTCATGGCGCACCCCTCCTTAGGGATAATATCGCCGATTTTTTCTAATTTAGGGTGTCCAATTTATTGGGAGGAGGTCAACTCGGGTGGCTTTTTACATCATTAATCTTCAATGCAGAAGAAGCTTGTGAAAAATACTTACTCAGCAATAAAAGTATTTTCTAATTTTCCAATACCACCCATTTCAACGACAACC
>Ga0364908_10037_pt1 | contig 51503 bp, 55 predicted proteins | sample ExccelJu500002D4_2_FD_206965 | JGI IMG/M metagenome (GOLD analysis project Ga0364908, IMG submission 206965) | Enriched cells from Trout Bog Lake Hypolimnion, Wisconsin, USA - BchlTB.July02.5000.02.D4 | ecosystem: Environmental > Aquatic > Freshwater > Lake > Hypolimnion/Profundal zone | place...
TTGACCTGCACATGCCTTACTTTTTCAAGTGCGTTTGCGCAGCCACCAGTTCCGCTTTTCTATGAGTCCTTGCAGACAATGCAGCCCAACGGCAAGCTTGGGGAAATTATCAAGAAAGAGAAAATCAAGACATCCGTAAAAGGTGCTCAAGCATGGAAGATTGCTTATATTTCATCCGATGCTATGGAGCGTAAGACCATTGCGACTGGCTTACTGATTTCACCAATTGGTAAGGCCCCGGCTGAGGGAAGGCCTATCTTGGCTTGGGCGCATGGCACTACTGGCTCCGCACAAAATTGCGGCCCATCCCAGATTATTGATCCAACCGCCCCATTAAATGAGTATTTTTTAGTGGATGGCAATTCTTGGACTGACTATGGCATTCCCAATGTAGAGGCATTTATTAAAGAGGGCTATGTCATTGTTGCCACAGACTACCAAGGTCTTGGCGGTGGCGGCAAGCATCAATATGCAGTGGCTCAAACTAACGGCAGGGATGTGATTAATTCTGCCAGAGCTGCCAGCTCAATGAAAGAAATAGGTGCGGGCAAGAAGACTGTGGTTTATGGCTGGTCCCAGGGTGGCGGAGCAACTATCGCTGCTGCTAGCCTGCCTGAGTATCAGGCTATGCAAGGTACCGCTGCAGATAACCTGCAATACCTTGGTTTTGTTGCGCTAGCGCCAGAAGATGTGGCTGTCATGCTTCCAAATGTACCCAATGATGAGGCTGGAGCAGCCAAGCTCATGAACGGCTTTACTCAAGCCAATGTGCCAAACGTATTCTTGTTTGCTCATTATGTAATGGGTCTTTGGGGGACTCAGGCAGCATTTCCTAGTCTGAAGTTGAGTGATGTGCTGACTGATGATGGTGTGAAAGCGGTTGACAAGTTGTCAGCAAATAAATGTATCCATGTATTGGCAGACACATTTAATTATGCTTACGGAGATAATTACAAATCCCTCTTAAAGCCACAAGCAAGTAATTCCTTAGCATGGGTAAAGGCTTTTATTGAGGGCAGTGTAAAGCCAGTAAAACCTGTAGCACCAGTGGTAATTTATTGGGGTACTAAAGATACTGCCGTTCCTCCGGTGATGCATGAGCTCTACCAAAAGCAGATGTGTGCCTTAGGTGCAAATGTTGGAAGAAACCAGCTGCCCGGCGAGCAAACTCACTTTACAACTCCCGGTGTTGCGGCGCCAATGTATCTGGAGTGGGTGAAGGATCGTATTGCAGGTAAACCGTTGGCAAATGGATGTCCAAAGAGTTAGGAATTCTTGGCATATATTGATATATGACTAATAAAGCCAGCTTAGAAAATGGTGAGGCTGAAAGCTCGAAAAAAGAAGGGCTAGAAAGCCTCTCTGACTATGAGCAAGGTCTGCAAGATGCGAATGGCCTTAGGAGACGCGTGCAAAGTAAGCGCGAAATAATGGAAGAGTTAAGTCGGGCGCGATTTCCGTGGGAAGAGGAAGACTAGTGGGCTGCTTTTGGCCCATTCACTAGCCAATTCTTATGACATGTATCAGGAGCCCTGAATATTATTAGTCACCTTAATCATCGCCTTGGTTTTATTGAACTTGGGGCGTACTATTTTCAAAATAATTAGCTAAAACCAAGGATTACATATGCCTTTTGTCAGAATCGATTTAAGCAAAAAACATCCAACAGACTTTGCCGAGCAAGTGGGTAATATTGTCTATGGTGCAATGCGAGAGCATATCAATGTGCCAGAGGATGATAAGTTCCAAGTCATCACCAGACACGACAGCAATGAACTAGTAATACCTAAAAGCTATTTGGGTATTGAGTATTCAGAGGACATCATCTTTATTCAGGTAACCCTGAATGCAGGCAGAACCACTGAAATGAAGAAAATTTTCTACAAAGCGATATGCGACGGCATCGTAGAGAGGCTTAAAGTAAGGTCGCAAGATATCTTTATCAACCTGGTGGAAGTGAATAAAGAAAACTGGTCATTTGGCAATGGCGAGATGCAATACGCGCCAAAGGATTAAAAGGCTATTAAAAAAGAAGAAAACCACCTTATGGTGATTTTTTGCTTTTAGGATCTGCTATAAATTGATAAATCATCAATGGAGCTGACATGACCCAATCTTCCCGCCGTAATTTCTTAAAAACATCGGCTATTAGTTCAGTCGCAATCGCAGGGGCCTCTGGAATGGCATTAGATATTCCAAGTGCACAAGCAGCAGGCGTAAAGTCTAGTATTGAAGTAAAGGCCAATGAAATATCCAAGAAATTTTTTGCCGATGATGGCTTGGTAATTCCAATTGCTACTAAGCCCACAGTTTCCAAGCTAGCTAAGGGTCTTGATCGCACAATGGTGCTTGGTGGGGGCGGGGAATACTACATTGCTTGGTATTGCGGTTTCTTTCATGGTCTTTATGAGGCTGGCTTAGATATGGCTCAAATTCCAGAAATGGTGGTGGGTACTTCTGCTGGTTCTTACATGGGATCATCTTTACTCTCCGGTGAATTTTTACGTTTACGTACCGAGTTTGATTTTTTTGGAAAATTCCCGGCCATCTTCTCTAAGATGGCTCCAATTGCTAGCCCTAATGTAAGCCAGATGAGGGCCGATCAAATCAATATGAGCGCAAGTGATGGCAGTATTGAAACTCGCAGAGTCATAGGCGCTGCAGCATTGGCGGCCGATAATAAATTAAATAGCGATCGAATCGAAAAACTAGCCGCACTTTTAACTGGGGATAGCAAAACAGATTGGCCAAGTAGCCGGATGCATACTACTGGAATCGATTGCTATACCGGCGAGCGTTTAGTGGTCAGCCAAGAGACTGCAAGAAAAAATAATATTCCCCTGGCGCATGGTGCAGCTGCTAGCAGCTCATTACCAGGGGTCGCCGGCCCGACACTATTGGGTCAGCGTTTTGTAATGGATGGCGGCATTTGCTCTAATCCTGCTCATGTAGATTTGGTGGCCGGCTCCAAAAGGGCTTTGATCATCACACTAACAGATGGTGTAACAGGTGCAATATTGACAACCATCCCCCACCCAATCGCCCAAAATATTAAAGATGTAGAGGCTACGGGCACAAAGGTAAAGTGGATGGTGGCAGGTACACCCCCTGGCGTTAACCTGCTAGACCCAAAACAGATTGAGGCAGCATTGCATAGAGGATATGAGCGCTCAAAAATGGAGGCATCTAGTATCAAAGCATTTTGGGCTTAACACTGACTATAGCGAGCTACTATGTGATGGACGGCAAGTAGCACCGCTATATATGGTTATCAATATATGTAAATCACTTATTAATGGTGGCGCTTTATCCTCATATCAATCTAATATGCATGACAAAATGCTCCGGATCTTTGATTCGGGTGTGTATGCCTATTAAGAACGATTTCAAGGAAAGCAATGTCATCAATTCATTCTGGTATCTCTCAATGGGGCGAATTACTTAAAAAAGAAGATTGGTGGTCTATTTGGATTGGTCTAGGTCTTTTGTTGACTGCCATATTGTTCTTTATCTCTGGCTCCAGCATAGCTTGGATTTCAGTTACTCCAGCTAAATGGCACTCTTTGCCGGAGCTTGGTACACAGCTGATCAGCAATGCTTCTCGCTATCTTGCCCAGTTCGTCTTATGGGCTACTCTTTTTGGACTTGCAATTAGTTTCTTAAAAATATCTTTTAAAGACTTTCTTGCATCCTTCCTATTTATCTATGGTGTTTCTGTGCTTGTATTTGCCCTGGGGCAATGGGATCAGGCTGATTACTACAATCTTGAGCCTCCACTAGTTGCTCTGGCCTTAGGTTTAGTCATTGCTAACTTAATTCGTTTGCCAAAATGGTTGGAGGCAGGTTTTCGGGTTGAATTCTATATCAAGATTGGTATTGTTTTGTTAGGCGCAACCTTACCTTTTACTTTGATTATTTGGGCCGGTCCAGTTGCAATATTGCAAGCATCCATCGTTTCCTTAACTACATTTTTTGTAATCTATTTTGTGGGTAAGCGCTTGGGGCTTGATCGTAGATTAGCAGCGACTTTAGGCGCTGGAGGAGCGGTGTGTGGTGTATCAGGCTCAATTGCAATAGCAGGGGCGGTGGGGGCAAAGAAAGAGCATGCCCCAATCTCCATCTCCATTGTTATTTTTTGGGCTATTGTGATGATCTTCGCTCTGCCTATTGTTGCAAGATCATTAGGCTTACCAACGGGTGTTGCAGGCGCATGGATTGGCACTTCTGAATTTGCCGATGCGGCTGGTTTTGCTGCGGCACAAACCTATGGCGCTTATGCAGGACATGTGCCAGGTATTGAGGGCAGTGCTGAAGCGGCAGTGAATGCTTTCACCTTAATGAAAGTAATTGGCCGCGATGTATGGATTGGTATTTGGGCCTTAGTTTTATCTATTGTTGCAACAACCCGCTGGGAAGAAACGGGTGTTGCAGGGCGTACAAATTATGGTGAAATCTGGAGGCGCTTTCCAAAATTTGTGATTGGTTTTCTGATTGCCTCTTTAGCGGTTACGGCAATATCAAGAGGATATGATTTTGCAGCCTATAAGTCGAATGTAGTTCCACATCTAGTGGGGCCCATTAAAAACTTAAGAACCTGGGCATTTATATTTTGCTTTTTCAGCATTGGCTTAACAACCCGATTTAGTGATTTTGCAAAAGCAGGCGCAAAACCATTCTACGCATTCACTGCTGGAGTAGTCGTTAACGTGATCTTAGGTTACATCCTTTCAACACAAGTATTTGTTGATTTTTGGGTTAAGCTTGGGCAGCAATGAGGCACCAGGAAGAGGTGGTGCTAGGACGCCAATGTATTCACTGTCGCTTCTTTAACAATGACCCAGCTGAGCTAGAAAAAGGAATGGCGGGATTGCGCGTAATGGGTTCTGGTCATAGCTCCGTAGTCAGTAACGACGGTATTTGTTCGAAGTTAGATCGATACTTATCAGGATCCTATTCTTGCGATCTTTATGAGCGGGCTGAATAAAGTCGAACCTCATTAGCGCTATCAAAGAAAAATGCACGCAGACTATTTGGCGGGCTATTAGTAATTGCATTAGCAGCATCTAATTGATGTTCGCTACGTAGCTCTAATTGATAATTGGCAATTCGAGCTAGCTCATAAAAACGTGGGTGACGAACGATTTTTGATTCAATAGCAAGCTGCTCTTTATTCATGCTTAACTCCCGTGATGGTTGCGTAACTAATGAGTGCAATAGATGTTGGTCTCATAGTAAAAAATCTATTGCCTATTAGATATACAACCTTAGCTCTAGAACTTTGGGGGTAGAGCTTATGAGTGCGTCATGAAACTGACATTAATTGTTAATAAGTCGGCATGTAAATGCGTGAACGCATATTGTTGATGAGCAAGCCAGAGCAAACAAAGCCAAAAGTCATTGGGAGCAATGTTGGATTTACATCAACTCTATTCCAAATCCTTTTATCAAAAGCGCAAATAGAAGAAAGCAGATTATGGTGATGCCTATGCTCGCACCCATCGTGAGCCAAAACCCAATTTTGGGTAATAAATAAGGAAATAATAAAAACATTGGTAAGGTGGGTATGACATACCAAAATGTGTAATAAGCATGGTTGGCAATTTTTTCGATGCTTTGATTTTCAAAATAGAGCCAAGTCAGCGTAAGCAATGTCATGACTGGTAGCGCCCCCAAAAGACCCCCGAGGCGATCACTGCGTTTTGCTACTTCAGAAATAAATACAACCATTCCTGCGCTTAGTAAATATTTGGCGATAATCCAAGTCATAAAGGCCCTATAAAAGAAGTGCTAGTTTGTGATATTAATACCCCTCATTAATTAACGGTTAACTGATTCATGAAAAAACGCCTCCTTATATTTTTGGCGACTCTATTGATGGGTATGACCTCATTACCTGCGCTTGCTGCAGAAGAGTCAGAAGGGCATGCGTTGGTTTTGATGTTGGGAGGTGCGGCTGAGAAGATTGTGAGTGAGGCAACAAGCAATGTTGGCCCTACAGCCTCAGTAGAGTTTTTGGTGATCGAGGATTTACTTGAGATTGAGCTTGGCACCCAATACCTTAGCTCAAGCTACCCGCATACATTGGGGGGCCAAATCTTGTTTAAGAAGCCATTTGAGGTGACTCACAATATTGAGCTGATGGTAGGGGCGGGGCCTGCAATCACGCACGCTACTTCAGGTGCAAGCCCCATCAATCAATATGGAATTTCTTTTGCTGTTGATTTAATGGTCTGGACTTCAAAAGAGATGGGCTGGTTTATTAGTCCAGAATATAACTATGGGGTGGGGGCATCGAGCGAAAGAAGTATTGGCCTATCGCTTGGTTTGATGTTTGGTTTATGACAAAAATGCCACTACCATCAACGATACTAAGGCGTTTTTACACCATTTTTATACCTCGTTGTTTACTCTAACTAAAACCGAGCTTTCTAAAGCTCGACATGATTTAGTTAAAAAGGGGTATGTATGCGGCAAATTGGAAAACGCCTATTTCTGGGTGGGGCGCTTATGGTTATATTGGGATCTGCTTATGCAGATAATGCATCTGTCAGTGTAAAAACTTGTGATCCCTATCAAGACTATAGCTGTTTAGATTCAGCCCTCGGCACAGGGTTTTGGAATCGCCTGACCAATTACTACAAGTTGGAGATGGGCAAGGATGCTGCGCCCGTTGATCCAAATGCGCCCCCCACTCGGCGCGAAGATTTTCCTCCCGCAGCCATGACTATGCCACCAATGCCTTTCACAGAATGGCCTTATGGTGGCACCACGTCACTTGGCGTTTCTCTCCCTAATGCGGTGGATAGTCCGTTTATGAATGCAATTTCTGATACCGCCTTTGGGCAGTGGATGATTGACAATCACATCCAAGCGTACGGCTGGGCTAATGCTGGATTTAACTTTAGTAATGCTTCGGTGCATGGTGGAAATGCGCCCGCTGCTTATTCCTACAATCCAAATTCATTAGCCTTGGATCAAATTGTTGAATACGTTGAACGTATTCCGGATATGGTGCAAAAAGATCACAATGATTGGGGCTTCAGAGCATCCATGATTTATGGCCAGGATTATCGCTATACCACTTCTTACGGCGTGATGAGCGGACAGTACTTAAATCAAAACTTGGCTAATGGCTGGGATGCCCCCATGTTGTATGCCGAGTGGTATACGCCCTTTGTAATGCAAGGTTTGAATATTCGTGTGGGACGTTATATTTCTGTACCAGATATCGAGGCACAGTTAGCGCCAAATAACTATTTGTATTCGCATTCCATGACCTATGCCTACGATAACTATACAAACGAAGGAATTATTGCTTCGTTAGCCATGGACAGGAATTGGATTATTCAGGCAGGTATTGAAGGGGGTACAGATTCATCTTTGAATCATTCGTGGTCAACTACTAATAACCCAGCGCCTAACGCACTTTTCCCGAATAAAACTACCAGGCAAGATCCAGGTGCAAATCCTGCGGGCACTTTTGCGGTTCGATATACCACGGATGATGGTAAAACCAATTTGCAGGCAACGGCTAATGGTATTAATAGCGGGACATGGGGTTATAACAACCTGCAATGGTATGGCCTAACCTTCTATCACACCTTCGACGAGCATTGGCATATTTCCTCTGAGGTTTATCAGGAGCATCAAAATAATGTTCCCAACTTGAATAATAGTTATGTCATGACGAGTAATAATGGCGGCCCAATTTGGACTCCGCTCACTTTTGCATATAACTCACCGGGCTGGGCTTCTTGTAGTAATGCAGCAGCATTAACTTGTACTGCAACAGCAAAGGGATTTGTAACTTACTTAAACTATCAGATTGATCCATTAAATAACTTATCTTTGCGTCCAGAAATTTATTGGGACCCACAAGGACAGCGTACTGGAACAGCTGCTACTTACCGTAACTTAGCTTTTGGCTGGCAGCACTGGTTCTCGCCACAAATTGAGGTGCGCCCAGAAATAGCTTATTACACAGCAAATAAGGCCGCATTTAATGGGAATGCCAATTTAGGAATAGCACCCAATATGAAAAATCTTACTGTTTTTTCAGGCGATATCATTTGGCACTGGTAAGCGAGGTATAGAAGTTGTATCGCTTTAGAGAGAGCCACCTCCGGGTGGTTTTCTATTTTGTATTTAGTCTTTTGGGTGGAAAATGGGATTATGAAAATACCCAATATAAATGCCCTTAGTATCCGGGCCTTAATAAAGACAATCTCCCTCTGTTTTTTAATTGCAATGGGAGTGACTGCTCTTTGCTGGTCTTTCGGTGGCTTTATTGACTATGCCAATATTGCCATGATCTTTTTACTCAGCACTTTTCTGACTGCTCTTGCATTTGGACGTGGCGCAGCTGTTGTCTCAGCCTTTCTAAATGTTGCATTTTTTGACTTCTTCTTTGTTGCGCCGCTTTATTCATTTGATGTCGAGGATCTGCAATATTTAATTACGCTCGCGGTGATGTTGATCGTTGGATTAATTACCGGAAATTTTGTATCAAACCTTAAAGAAAAAATAGCCGATATTACGCGTCGAGCCTCAATGAGCCTTGCCTTGCAAAATTTATCCCAAGGCTTATTTAAGGCTCAAAATATCGATCAAGTGATCGCCACGAGTTTGACAAGCTTACAGCCAGCCATCAAGGCTGAGTTGAGTATGTATCTTTTGAATGAAGAGGGGGTAATCATTCCTCAAAATACTCAACATATAGAGCAAGTCATTGCAATCATGGATGGGTCTGTGGCAACTCCCCCATCAGAACCTGATCCTAATTTTGAATGCGAAATTTTTATACCCATTCAATCGGACTGGAAGAAATTTGGTGTATTGCTAGCTAAAGATTTGAGCCCCTTTAGCAAAAAAGATGGACGAGAGCAGTTTCTTCAAACCGCTGCTGATTTGATTGCACTAGCAGTATTAAAGCTGCAATTGGCTCGGTCAGACGAAGCTAGCAAAGTTGAGGCTGCCACTGAGCGCTTGCGTAGCGCTATCTTATCTTCTTTGTCACATGACTTGCGTACACCGCTAACCAAAATTATTGGTCTGGCAGAAGAAGTGCAAAGCAAGGCAGCCAACCTAGATGTGAATAGCAACCACACGCTCACTACCATTGCAAATCAAGGAAAGCGACTTTCAAACAAGATCAATAATTTATTAGAAATTGTGAAGTTACAAACCCAGAAGCCTACATTAGAGAAGGCATGGCAGCCAATCGAAGAGGTCATCGGCACTAGTATTAAATATTTTTCATCTTTATTTCCCTATCGTAAGGTAGAGATATCAATTGATCCAGAGATTCCACCGCTTTATTTTGATGAGGTATTAATGGAGCGCGTGATTTATAACTTATTAGATAACGCCGCAAAATATTCTGGGCCTGATTCGGTAATAGAGATTAATGCTAGGCGACGTAAGGAGTTTGTGGAGATTGAGGTGAGAGATTATGGTTCTGGATTTACAAAATCGCCCACCTCTCTGTTTAAGGCCTTTGCTAAGGGTGATAATGATTCTGTAGTCGGTGGCTTAGGTTTGGCCATATGCAAAACGATTGTCGATTCGCATGGCGGCACCATTTGGGCAGAAAACGTTGCAGATGGCAATGGCGCAGTAGTGGTGGTTCAATTGCCCTTAATCAGCGCTCCCAACTTCGACCTTGATCTTGAGTAAGGCCCATCAATTTTGATAACCAAACAAAATAAACCATATGTCTTAGTAGTTGAAGATGATCCTGAGATCCGGGATATGATTTTGAAAATCCTAGATGGAATGGATTTAGCCTCTGGCTATGCAGGCAGCGTGGCGGCTGCTATTTCTGAGATTGTGAAAGCGCCACCAGATTTAGTTGTGCTTGATTTGGGTTTACCAGATGCCGATGGAATAACCCTCATTGAGAATATACGTCGTTGGTCAGAACTACCCATTTTGGTTTTATCTGCCCGTATTGTTGAGCACGAGAAAGTAAAGGCCCTAGATGCAGGTGCTGATGACTATTTGACAAAACCATTTGGCATGGCCGAATTAATGGCGCGCATTCGTGTGCTCTTGCGTCGTCGATCTGCCAGTGAAACCCTCTCTCCTAAATTTCAGTTTGGCAATATTGAGGTTGATCTGAGTACTCGTAAAGTACTCAAGCGCGGCGAAGAGGTTCACTTGAGCCCGATCGAATTTCAATTGCTCAATATATTTTTGGTCAACAAAGGCAGGATTATGACGCACCGACAGTTACTAAAAGAAGTTTGGGGTGGTCGTCGCATTGAGTCGAATCATTATTTGCGAATTTACGTTGGTCACTTGCGTCAGAAGCTAGAGGATGAGCCTGCACGACCTGTCTATTTACTCACTGAGGCCGGCGTTGGCTACCGTCTAGAGATAGAGTGAATCTCGAAGTTAGTGCGAGCAAAAAACTAGCTTTTTTCTAGCTTGAAAACATGTAAAAAGTGAGTGTGGTGTTGTGCTGAGGCCAAATAGACTAAATTTGGGTTATCAAGCAGTGGATCTGTATGGCCAGTTGAAAAGATGACGAATTCGTTATCTTCTAGTGGTGCATCCTTTTCTACCAAAGCCCAAATAGTCAGTTGCGTTCCTTGATATTCAATATCTAAGATTTGCGCACCCTTTTGCATGGGAATGATATTTCTTGAGCCATTGGATACATGTTCAATCGGATATTTGTAGATAATTTTCATATTAAGAGCCCGTATGGATCAATTAAGACGTTTGGCTTAGGCGCCGTATTGCTTACATGGTAATCCTGTAAAGCTTTAAATGGCTAATTTTTATTAGAAAATAAAGCGGATGAGTTTGACCTAGATCACAGTCTATATGGGTAAGATGGTTTTAGAGCACAATGTAAGAAAATTTCTAAAGATGGGAATCGCATGTACAAGTTAGTTGCTTTCGATGCATATGGCACGTTATTTGATGTGTACTCCATGGGGCAGCTTGCAGAAGAGCTTTTCCCAGGGCATGGTCCTCAATTTGCATTGATGTGGCGCGATCGTCAAATTGAATACACACGCTTGGTTACCATGAGTGATCCAAATCCCAATGGCAGCAAGCATTACCTCCCTTTTTGGGAGCTCACAATCCGTTCCTTGCGTTATGTAGCTAAACGTATGGGATTTGATCTCACTGCGGAAAATGAGAAGCGGTTGATGGATCAGTATGCCAAGCTCACTGGATTTGCAGATAGCTTGTCGGTTTTGAGGAGCATTAAAGAAAAAGGCATTACCACGGCCATTTTGTCTAATGGCAGCCGAGAGATGCTTGCCACCGTTGTTCAGAGCAACGGACTGGGGTCTTACCTTGATCAAGTTGTTACTGTTGAGGAGGCTCGTTTATTCAAAACTGCACCCCAAGCCTACGACTTGCTCTTAAAAGCATTTCCGGTGCAGAAAGAGGAGGTTTTGTTTGTTTCTAGCAATGCATGGGATGCTCTTGCAGCGAAATGGTATGGCTTTCATGTGTTTTGGGTTAACCGTCTGGGTCACCCATTCGAGGAAATTGGTGACCAGCCCGATTACGAAGGCTCTCAATTAAGTGATGTATTGGCAATTATCTAAGCTTGACTCAGGGGAAATCTCAGATTGATTTTTTTGATGTTTTCAGTTGATACTGATTGATAGCACGCGATAAGTTAGATAAGCAGTAAATATCCATTAACAAAATAATAGAGACAAAATGAGTGCATCTATAGCTAAGCCGCAGTCAAAATTTTCCACGGTGGTTCGCGTTACCAGCGGCAACTTTATTGAGATGTACGATTTTTTTCTTTTTGGCTTTTATGCCACTTACATCTCTAAAGCTTTTTTTCCTTCAGATAGCGAATACGCTTCACTGATGTTAACTTTTGCAACTTTTGGGGCGGGCTTTCTAATGCGTCCTTTGGGCGCTATTTTGCTGGGTGGTTATATTGACCGCATTGGTCGACGTAAGGGCTTGGTACTCACCCTGGGAATTATGGCAACCGGAACTGCAATGGTTGCTTTCATTCCAAGTTATGCGACGATTGGATTGTTTGCACCATTGCTAGTGTTGGTTGGCCGTTTGTTGCAAGGCTTTTCTGCAGGTGTTGAGCTAGGCGGCGTATCTGTGTATCTTTCTGAGATGGCAACCCCGGGTCATAAGGGCTTTTATGTCAGTTGGCAGTCAGCCAGTCAACAGGTGGCCATTATTTTCTCAGCCGCATTAGGCTACATCCTCAATGAGTTTATGAGTAAAGAGATGGTTGCCGATTGGGGTTGGCGCATTCCTTTCTTCATTGGATGCATGATCATCCCCATTGTTTTTCAAATTCGGCGCTCACTTCAGGAAACCGAAGTATTTTTGGCAAAAAAACACCACCCCAGTTTTAAAGAAATTTTGCAATCCCTTGTCCTCAATTGGCAATTGGTCCTTGCTGGAATGATGCTGATAGTAATGACAACAGTGTCGTTTTATTTGATTACTGTCTACACCCCAACTTTTGGTAAGAGTGTTTTAAAGCTGACCATTGTCGATAGCTTAATTGTGACGTTTGCTGTTGGTATTTCCAATTTCTTTTGGTTGCCAATAATGGGGGCGCTCTCTGATCGTATTGGGCGTTGGCCAATTATGGGATTATTTTCGGCATTGACCTTAATTACTGCCTATCCGATCCTCAGTTGGTTGGTTGGCTCACCTAGCTTTGAGCATATGTTGGCGGTAGAGCTATGGCTGTCATTCTTGTATGGCAGTTATAACGGAGCAACCGTAGTGGCTTTGACTGAAATTATTCCAAGCAACATTAGAACCACAGGGTTCTCATTGGCATATAGCTTAGCCACTGCGCTTTTTGGTGGATTTACACCGCTGGTTTCTACTTGGTTGATTGAATCGACAGGCGATAAGGCTGCCCCAGGTTATTGGATGGCCATGGCAGGCGGCCTCGGTTTATTGGCTACATTTTTGATTTATCGGGGCATTATTAAGGTGAAAAATTGATAAGGTGCTCATAAAACCTGCAAAATTGAACATTTAAGAGCGGTCTGCACCATTTTGGGATGCATGGCACCTAAAGAATGCCAAACCCGAAATCCCAAGAAATTGATGACACTATTATGAAACTGTAGTTTTGATTCATTCTTTAGTCTCACCTCCATAAGCAGTATTTTCAAGCCACCCTTTGGGGTGGCTTTTTTCTTACTTGTCCTCCCTTTATCGTTTTTTGAATATTTTGGTTTGCTTGATAAACTGCGTATTAGGAAGATTGTGTCGACTGACTTACCAGGGTCGATGAATTTTATAAATATAAAAATCCATATTTGGAGAGACAGTCATGAGCTATACGGCCAGCGAAAAGCGGCAAAGAATTTTTGCCATATTTGCAGCATCCTCAGGAAATCTAGTGGAGTGGTTTGATTTTTATGTGTATGCCTTTTGTGCGGTTTACTTTGCACATATTTTTTTCCCAAAGGCAGACCCCACTGTTCAGCTTTTAAATACCGCAGGAGTTTTTGCTGCAGGATTTTTAATGCGCCCTATTGGCGGTTGGTTGTTTGGCCGCCTGGCAGATCGTCATGGCCGAAAAAAATCTTTAGTGATTTCTGTAGCAATGATGTGTGCGGGCTCCCTCTTAATTGCTTGCTTGCCAGGTTATGACAGCATCGGTATTTGGGCGCCATTTTTGTTGTTGGTAGCAAGACTGTTTCAAGGCCTATCAGTAGGTGGTGAGTATGGTGCTACAGCAACATACATGAGCGAAATCGCTATGAAGGGGCAAAGAGGGTTTTACTCCTCCTTCCAGTATGTCACGCTCATCGGAGGTCAGTTGCTTGCGGTGTTGGTGATTATTATCTTGCAGCAGTTTTTAGACGATGCACAAATGAGAGACTGGGGCTGGCGTATTCCATTTGTTGTTGGTGCGGCAGCAGCTGTGATTGCACTCATGTTGCGTAAAACCTTAACTGAGACCGCTCATAATCTCGCCAGTGAAAATAAAGATGCGGGCAGCATCAAAGCATTATTTCGTTACCATAAGAAAGCATTCTTTACGGTTCTGGGTTATACCGCAGGTGGATCACTTAGCTTCTATACCTTTACAACCTATATGCAAAAGTATTTAGTCAATACTGCGCATATGTCGATTAAAACAGCCAGTGGCATTATGACGGGCTGTTTATTGGCATACATGCTGATGCAGCCTTTATTCGGTGCCTTATCTGATCGCATTGGCCGTAGAAATAATATGTTGCTGTTTGGTGGTTTAGGGGCAATTTGTACTATCCCTATCATGATGCTTTTGCAGGGTGTCACAGAGCCATGGGTAGCATTTGCACTGATTTCTTGCGCGCTCGCCATTGTGAGTTTTTATACGTCCATCTCTGGAATTGTTAAAGCAGAAATGTTTCCAGTGGAGGTGCGTGCTTTGGGTGTTGGCTTATCGTATGCAGTTGCCAATGCCTTGTTTGGCGGCTCAGCAGAATTTGTGGCACTTAGCTTTAAGGCAGAAGGTCATGAGTCTTTGTTTTATTGGTACGTTACCGGAATGCTCGTAATTGCTTTTGTAGTGAGTTTCCGCTTACCTAAAAAACCTGAGTACCTCTTAAACGATCACTAATGCTATTGGAGTAAGCAGGGCGCCGAATAAGGCGCCCTCGCGACGACTTAGCGGAGTAAGAAATTGATTAATAAAATAGCGCCCTCTATTCAAGAGGCACTCTCTGCCATTTCCGATGGCTCTACTATCTTGATCGGCGGCTTTGGCACTGCTGGCAACCCCAATGAATTAATCAATGCCCTGATTGAACAAGGGGCCCACGATCTGACGGTGGTAAACAATAATGCCGGGAATGCAGAAGCAGGACTAGCAGCTTTGCTGAAAACGGGTCGTGTACGCAAAATTATTTGTAGTTATCCACGTCAAGTTGACTCTTACATTTTTGATGAGCTCTACCGTAGTGGCAAGATTGAGCTTGAGCTCGTTCCCCAGGGCAATTTGGTGGAGCGCTTGCGTGCCGCTGGCGCAGGCATAGGCGCCTTTTATACCCCAATTGGGTTTGGAACGGAGATGGCGAAAAATGCCGATGGCAGTCCCAAAGAAACCCGCATTATTGATGGCAAACCCCATGTGTTGGAGTATCCAATCTATGGCGATGTTGCACTCATAAAAGCAGAGAAGGGTGATCGTTGGGGCAATTTGGTTTATCGAAAAGCAGCGCGTAATTTTGGCCCGGTCATGGCAACGGCTGCTAAATACACGGTTGCAACAGTGCATGAGATTGTCGACTTAGGCGTGTTTGATCCAGAGACAATCGTAACGCCTGGTATTTTTGTGTCTAAGATAGTGAAGATAGATCATGTGGCAACTGCAGCTGGCGGCTTTAAAAAAAGTAAGGATGCAGCATGAGTCAATATCAAAGACGTAGCAAAGAAGAGCTTGCAAAGCGAGTTGCGCAAGATATGTTTGATGGGGCTTACGTTAATCTTGGTATCGGCCAGCCTACCTTAATAGCAAATCATCTGCCTGCTGGCGTAGAAATTATTCTACATAGCGAAAACGGTATTTTGGGAATGGGCCCAGCCCCAAGTCAGGAGGCTGAAGATTTTGATCTCATTAATGCGGGTAAACAGCCGGTGACATTATTGCCAGGTGGTGCATTTTTTCATCATGCAGATAGTTTCTCGATGATGCGTGGCGGCCATTTAGATATTTGTGTACTTGGCGCTTTTCAGGTATCGGCTACAGGGGATTTGGCAAATTGGAGTACCGGTGAAGTAGGTTCCATTCCGGCTGTAGGTGGCGCAATGGATTTAGCAATCGGCGCAAAACAGACTTGGGTGATGATGGATCTCTTGACGAAAAAAGGCGAAAGTAAAGTCGTTGCCACATGTAGCTATCCTTTAACTGCGATCGCCTGTGTAAAAAGAATTTATTCTGATCTTGCCACCTTAGAGTGTACGCCTGAGGGTCTCAAATTAATCGATATGGTTGAAGGTCTTGACCATGCTCAGTTGGAAGATTTGGTCGGCCTGCCAATTCGCTCGTAATATTTTTTCTAGAAAGCGCTTTATGACAGATGCATTTATTTGCGATGCGATTCGTACTCCATTTGGTCGTTATGGTGGCGCTCTCAGCAGTATTCGTGCTGATGATCTCGGCGCCATTGTGCTAAAGGCCTTAATGGTGCGCAATCCCACTGTAGACTGGGGCTTAGTGGATGACGTGATATTTGGCTGCGCTAATCAAGCCGGTGAAGATAATCGCAATGTGGCTCGCATGAGTAGCCTCTTGGCTGGGTTGCCAGTGGAGGTTTCTGGAGTGACATTAAATCGCTTATGTGGCTCGGGCTTGGATGCCGTTGGTTCAGCTGCGCGCGCAATTAAATCGGGCGAGACTAGCTTCATGATTGCGGGCGGGGTAGAAAGTATGAGCCGCGCTCCTTTTGTGATGCCCAAGGCTGAGAGTGCCTTCAGTCGCAACAATGCGGTCTATGACACAACCATTGGCTGGCGTTTTATCAACCGATTGATGAAAGAGCAGTATGGGGTTGATTCCATGCCAGAGACGGCTGAGAATGTTGCGATCGATTTTAAGATTGAACGAGAGGCTCAAGATCGTATGGCTATGCGTAGCCAACTAATGGCATTAGCTGCTCAACAGGCAGGTCACTTGGCACGCGAAATTTGTGCTGTGACAATTGCCCAGAAGAAAGGCGATGCACTGGTCGTTGATAAAGACGAGCATCCGCGTGCAACCAGCGCAGAAGCATTGGCTAAATTGCAGGGGATTGTGCGCTCCGATGGCTCGGTAACCGCTGGTAACTCTAGTGGCGTCAATGATGGGGCTTGCGCACTATTGTTATCAAATGAGGTCATGGCAGTTAAAAACGGATTAACTCCAAAAGCGCGAGTAGTCGGCATGGCAGTCAGTGGGGTTGCCCCGCGCATTATGGGCATTGGCCCCGGGCCTGCAGTTGAAAAAGTATTGGCACTCACAGGCTTAAAGCTTGAGCAGATAGATGTGATTGAACTCAACGAAGCATTTGCTGCCCAAGGACTAGCAGTGCTACGCTATCTTGGTTTATCCGACGATGACGCGCGTGTAAATGCCTGGGGTGGTGCCATTGCTCTAGGCCACCCACTGGGCGCTTCTGGAGCGCGCTTGGTGGCTACGGCTATCAATCGCTTGCATGCTACTGGCAGTCACTACGCTTTATGTACGATGTGTATTGGGGTTGGTCAAGGAATTGCCTTAATTGTCGAGCGTGTTTAATGCTATTTGCAGTAAAGTAGTTCTAGTATTTTTAATCACTATAAAAAAGGAATTTTGATGTCTCATCATGAAAAATTAATTGCAGCCTTTGAAACTTATAAGGCAGAAAATGAAAAGTTCCAGGAAAAAGGCATTAAAGCATCTGCCGCTAGAGCTCGTAAGGCACTTCAAGAAATTGCTGGCTCTTGTAAAGAGCGCCGCAAAGAAATCACAGCGCAAAAAGAGGCTTTAGAAGCTAAGCCAAAAGGCGAGGGCATGTCTCAAGATGCTGCACGTCACGCGCACATTCGCAGATAATTGCTACAAATATAGAAACCGCCTGCGGGCGGTTTTTTATTGCATCAAGTTAAAGATCAATATTTTCTAGTGAAACATGTTCTAGATGGCGTGTGTCAGCCCATTGCCCAACTTCCCATCCGCTTCCATCATGAATTAGCCAGTTAAATGACGCATTCGGGACGGAGGCTGCGCGTTTCGCATTCAATGCCTCACGTCTTGCCAGTCTATGAGCCATATCTAAGACGCCTCCATGACTTACAAGCAGAATGGTTTTTCCAAGATTGGCTTGGCGAATCTGCTCAAGCGTATCTTGAACCCGTTTTGCAAATTGAGAAATACTTTCTCCACCATTGAGATCATGGTCTATGTCTCTAGCGAGGTGTGCTTCCCATACTTGGGGCTGCTGATCGGGAGCCTCGACTACAGTGAGCCCTTGCAAGGCCCCGAAGTGGCGTTCTCTCAAACCCTGATGGGCAATTGCGTCTACATTAAATAGATTCACAATGGCACTGGCAGTATCGGCGGCTCTCTGCAAATCACTTGTATAGAGTGCATCAAATTGCAAGCCTGAGATCTTCATAGCTTGCGCCAATTGCAGAGCCTGCGCTTTGCCACGTATGTTTAGTGAAGTGTTCGTCATGCCTTGCAAGCGACGCTCCACATTCCAGGCGGTTTCTCCATGACGTATGAGGCAGAAGCGAGTTGTATTCATACGCTAATGATAAAGCGGCATTAAAAAGCCCCGTGTGGGGCTTATTCATTATGCTGCTAATAGATTGAGCTTATTTAGGGCCCTTTGGATTTTGTCTTTTTCTTTTGGTTTGGTGCTTGTCTCAAGCAATTTTGTTAGTTGTGCAAGATTGAGTGGACCCAATCGGGCTTTACCAGTCTTGGTAAGCATAGAGTCATTTTTACGATTGCGTTGATTTTGGCCTACAGCCATGATGGTGTCCTAGAGTATTGGAATGATAAATCCGAGGGTTCAGCCCAAGAGACTTCCCTAGCTAGGGCGCAGAATAGTGATCACTAATCAGCATAACAGCTATATTCCCCTGGCGTATCATAAGAATGTTAGATTCATGTTTTACTGATCGAATCAAGGCTGAGTAAAAGCTGAAAGCACATTATGAATAAATTTTTATATCCTTTGTTACTCATGAGCCTCAATTTGATGGCTTGCGCTGCAGTGTATACCGACGCATCTGACGCTAATCATGTCACTTATTTGAATAGCAGTGATGAGTCGATTACACAGTTAAATCAAAAAGCCACTTTGTATTGCGCTCAATATGGCAAGGTTGCCTCATTTAGAAAAACCGATAGTGCTCTGGTTGCGGTATTTGACTGCAACTACCCAAAATAAGGCTAGTTAACCCGCTAAGTCTGACTGATAAATGAGACCCGCATGCTCTCGTAGGGCATGGAATTGAATGGATTCCCAGCGTTGCTGCGCAACATCTAGTTCTGATTTGTGAGAAGCTAAAAATACGGATGCACCAACGACATCTTCGGCCATGCGGTGAATGTTTTCTTGGGTAAATTTCTTGAGCGCCACAGGATCATCAGAGCTTACCCAACGCGCTAGACTGTAACGAGCAGGAAGAAGTCTCACCTCAGCACCATACTCAGTTTGCAGGCGATGACTCACCACCTCAAACTGCAGTTGACCAAATGCACCTAGTAGCATGGTGCCACCAGTCATCGGCCTGAAAACTTGAATCGCACCTTCTTCGCCCAGCTGCATTAATCCGGTTCGCAATTGCTTGGAGCGCAAGGGGTCGGCCGACTCAACCATACGGAAAATTTCGGGAGCAAAAAATGGCAAGCCAGTAAATTGCAATTGCTCACCTTCAGTCAGCGTGTCGCCTAAGCGAAGCAGACCATGATTGGGCAAGCCTATGATGTCACCCGGGAAAGCCTCGTCCAAAATGTCACGGCGTTGCGATAAAAAGGAGAGGGCATTATTGGTGCGAACTTCTTTGCCATTGCGGCAAATCTTGAGTTTCATACCGCGTTGGAAGTGGCCAGAGCAGATACGTAAGAAGGCAACTCGGTCGCGATGCGCTGGATCCATATTGGCCTGAATCTTAAAGACCACGGCCGAGAATTTATTTTCTGCGGGGCTGACTTCACGTTGCAATGCTTTGCGTGAACCTGGCGACGGAGCAAGCTCAACTAGGGTATTTAAAATTTCTCGCACCCCAAAATTATTAATCGCTGAGCCAAAAAATACAGGGGATTGGCGGCCCGCTAAAAAGGCTTCACGGTCAAATGCAGGCATGGCATTTTTAATTAAATCAACTTCAGCTAAAGCATTCTCTAGATCATCGCCCAAGCGCTCTTTGAGCGCCGGATCATTGATATCAACGATGGCATGTGAGTCTTCAGTAACGCGATCTTCACCCGCTTTAAACATGCGCATTTGCGAGTTCGCAATATCAATCACGCCTGCGAAAGATTTACCCATGCCGACAGGCCATGTGAATGGCACTACTTCAATACCAAGTGCAGATTCAATTTCATCCATCAATTCCATGGGCGGCTTAACTTCGCGATCCATCTTATTAATGAAGGTAACAATAGGCGTATTACGAGCACGACAAACCTCAAGTAAGCGCAAGGTTTGAGATTCAACACCATTGGCTGCATCAATTACCATTAAGGCAGAGTCAACCGCGGTTAACACCCGATACGTATCTTCAGAAAAATCTTGGTGACCTGGTGTGTCTAATAAATTGATGATGCAGTCACGGTATTCCATCTGCATCACCGAGCTTGCTACCGAAATACCGCGCTGTTTCTCAATCTCCATCCAATCTGAGGTGGCATGTCTACTGGCTTTACGAGCCTTCACACTACCGGCAATTTGAATTGCTCCAGCATAAAGGAGCAGTTTTTCAGTCAGCGTAGTCTTACCCGCATCTGGGTGAGAGATGATGGCAAAACTGCGACGGCGAAGAACTTCTGCGCCGGGAGTGCTTGATGAAATGGTATCGATGGTAATTCTGCTCTTAATCTAGGTTTGGACAGAATTATAAGCGGGTACTGCTTTCTCAGAACTGCTCTTCAGGTCTCAGAAAGCGCCATTGCCCAGGTGGCAGTGGACCCAGTGAAATTCGACCCATTCGCACACGCTTTAAGCCGATGACCTTAAGACCAACCATTTCACACATGCGGCGAATTTGACGTTTACGGCCTTCTCGCAGCACAAAGCGCAACTGATCTTCGTTCTGCCAGCTTACTTGGGCCGGTTTGAGGGCAACACCATCTAGGGAGAGGCCATGTTTGAGTCTATCTAAATCCTCAAATGAAAGTGCACCCTCTACTCGCACTAGATATTCTTTTTCAATTGGGCTGTTCTCGCCGATGAGTAGTTTGGCAATACGACCGTCTTGTGTAAGAACAAGCATGCCGGTTGAGTCAATATCTAAACGGCCAGCAGGCGCTAGGCCGCGGGTATTAAAACGTGGACTACGACCTTTATCCAGAGGGCTACCAAAGTAGTTGTCTGGGGTGATAAGGGATGCGGCTGGCTTATATTCTTGTTCGTCGTCAAAGTGAGAAATAAAGCCCACCGGCTTATTTAAGATCACCGTCACTCTAGAGGCCTGCTGTGCTTTTGCAACCGATTGCAACTCAATCTTTTGATGGCGAAAAGCCCGGACGCCCAGCTCATTTACTACTTCGCCGTCAACCGTCACCAGACCTTGTTCAATATAGGAATCGGCCTCACGGCGAGAGCAGAGGCCCAACTCAGAGAGTAATTTTGAAACGCGAACTTTTTCTTCCATGGGGACATTATCAAGCAATTGGCTACCTTATTGATTAAATCCGGGCATAGAAGCTAGACGCGTACGATATGCACGCTACAGGTCGCTTCCTCAACAATTTTGGTCATGGAGGTTCTCCAGGGCGCTACTTTATTAGGTAGCTTATGAGAGCCTCCAATAATAATCAAAGAAGCCTCATTGTCTTTGGCAAACTCAACAATGCGGGTTGCCGGATCTAGCGCTTCTAGAACATGATATGAAATCCTCTCGGGAGGAAGTTTAAGTGGTTTAGCCCATTCCATAAGTTGCACGAGATGGTTGCGCACTATACCGCTGGCAGTTTGACTTTCTTGATTACCCTCAAATGTGGGTGTGCTTGCAATAGTGCTAAGACAGACGAGGCGACCTTCGGGATAGACTAACAGAACATTTTTAGCAGTCATTTGCATGTGTTCACGTAATTCTTGATCTGACTGGCGTGTGTCGATAGCCGCAATAATGAGTGGTGCATTTTGATTGCCCTTGCTTGGGCGTGGGCTGGGGGAGGGTTCATAACCCGCAGCACTAAACCAACGCTTCATACTCTCCCAGAGACTGACGGGGGCAACACGTTCAGAGCGCTCTGTCAGCGTAATGGTTTCAGGTTCGCGCAATGCTTGACGTAGTTGGGTGGCGCTTTGATAGCGATCATCTGCTCTTGCCTCCAAACAACGTAATACAACCTCTTGTAGCCAGCGAGGAATTTCTTTACGAATGGCGCGTGGCGGGAAAGCTTCGGCCCACATTCGCTTGCGTAAGCCACTCATGGTCTGCGGATTGCCAAATGGAAGCTGACCTGTAAGCAATTCATACAAGATCACGCCAATAGAGAAAATATCGCTGCGATAGTCAGAGCGAATTCCAAAAACTTGTTCGGGTGCAATGTAAGGCGCCGAGCCGATACCTTTTCGCATTTCTTCGGCCAGCAAATCAGGAAAACGTTCGTGATGTGAAAGGCCAAAATCAATTAGACTTAATTTGCCCTTCTCATCAATCAAAATATTGTCGGGCTTGATATCAAGATGAATGGCATCTTGAGAGTGTAAAGATTGCACTGCCTGGGCTAAATCCGCTCCTATCTGAATCACTTCTTCAATGCTAAATTGCTTGCCCTCTTTGATCTGGTCTTCTAGGGGGTGGCCACCGACCCGCTCCATTGCTATATAGGGACGGGTTGCCATATTGCCAGAGCCTAAATATTGTGGAACATAAGGGCTCTTAAGAGCTCGCAAGATAGTTAATTCAGTTTCAAATCCAATCAAGCTTTCTACGGGCTGATCCCTGCCAACCCGTGGAATTTTTAAAAGAATGGGGAGATCAATGCCTTCTTTGGTTGCAGAAAATAAGCTGGCCATACCTCCGCGATGCACTTCTTTGCCCAATACAAAACCATCAACCACCTTGCCTTCTTGAAAGATATCGTCAACTGCTTCGATGTTTGGCCTGGCATCCATGAGCAGTTTATTTGCCAGTAATGAGGCGATTAGCTAGCTCTTCAGGTAGGCCAGCACTTCTTACTTTTTCTGCGGCTGTAAAGTGATCATAGGGCACACGGTGAAACGTCAGGGCTTCTGTAGCAGGCTCGAAGATAGCAAAGCAGGCCTCAGGATTGCCATCCCGTGGTTGCCCAAGAGAGCCAACAACACCGACCCATTGGCGATGTTTCATCACTGGAATTTCATCGCCTGGATGGGGTGCAAAGCGAATGAGTTTGCCTACAGCACTTTGATAAAAGAGGGCTTGCTCGTGGGCATGACCAACAAAGGTATATGTTGTGCCAGAGCTTTGCGCACATTGCCAAGCGCTCATGCTATCGGTAACGTAATTCCATTCTGACGGGTTATATGCTGATGCATGCACAAAGCATCGATCTTCTTCATGAATGATGAGGGGTAGATCTTTTAAAAATTGCACCTGCGCACTGCTTAATTGTGTCTTTGTCCAAGCAATAGCAGCATTTGCATGGGGATTCATCTGATCGCGATAGTCTTTAAAGACTGCTTCATCATGATTACCAACAATGGCAATTGCTTTTTTTGCAGCCACTAGATCGCCAATACGATCGACGAGTGCGCAAGGATCTGCGTTGTAGCCTACTAGGTCTCCCAAAAAAACCATACGCGTCACCCCAAGCTCTTGCGCCTTAGTCATACAGGCTTCATAGGCTTCTAAATTGCTATGCAGGTCGGCAAATAATCCAATACGTTCAGTCATCCTCAAATGATAGGACAAAATGGAAGCGGTTGGCTAATATGGATTGGTTTCGTTTAAAGGACGGTTTTTAAAACGCTTATGAACCCAATAATATTCTGCCGGCCTTAAACGAATCTCATTTTCAAAATACTCATTGAGCTTGGCTGTATCAGCCACTGGATTGTCGGTTGGAAATTGCTCAAATGGTTTGCTAATCGAGCATATATAGCCACTTTCATCTGCTTTGAGAGTGGTAATCATTAGGCAAACTTCCGCCCCAGTGATAGATGCGAGGCGTGAAACGGCAGTAATCGTATTAGTCGATATGCCGAAGAAAGGTACAAAAGCAGAATCTTTTAGACCCAAATCAATATCAGGAGCAATGATGATGAAATTGCCCTTACGAATCTCGCGGATCAGCTCTAGAGAGTTTCCTTGTCGATCTATTGAGTTGCCACCAAAGCGATTGCGCCATTCCACAATTTTTCGATTAAAGAATGGGCTTTTCATTCTTTGAAAAAATCCCGAGGTTCTAGGCCAACCCTTTTCTTTCGAGAGCGCGCTCAAAATAATACTGCCCTCAATTCCAGTGAAGTGCATATTAACTAATATACGTGGTGTCTTATCTTTTAGATCGACTGCTGATTGCACTTCAATCATGCGACTTAATTGTTGTGAGCTGCCGCACCAGATAATGCTTTTCTCCACCAGGCTTCTGCCTAGCAAACGCCAGTGTTGCTTGCTTAAGACCTCAATCTCGTGGGCATTCAAATTTGGAAAACACAAATGCAGGTTGGTTTTAACAACTCGATTGCGTTCGCTCGGTATACGGGCCGCAATATACCCAAGACCATACCCTAGTGCTACCAATAATTTATAAGGAAGAATTGATAGGAGTTTTAAAAAAGCAACTACGGTGTAATTTGAGAGAGTCTGAAGCAAATTATGTAGACTCGATTTCATAACGACTCAATGTCTCTGGGTAGCGCATAGCCAATTCTTCGGATGAGCTAATAGACATTCCAAGATCATTCACAAGGCCTGTTTCGAGGCGATATGTCCAGCCATGAACAGTGAGGTCTTGTCCGCGTGACCAAGCGTCTTGGACAATCGTTGTTTCACAAACGTTGACTACTTGCTCGATCACATTGAGCTCGCATAAACGATCTTGTCGTTTTGGTGTTGGTATGAAATCGCCTAAGTAACGCTCGTGTTTTTGGTGGACATCTTTTACATGGCGCAACCAGTTGTCGGCAAGGCCTACGCGCCGGTCACTTAAAGCGGCATGTACACCTGCACAACCATAGTGACCTACTACCAAAATATGCTTAACCTTAAGCAAGTCGATCGCAAACTGAATGACTGATAAGCAATTTAAATCGGTATGAACGACTACATTTGCTACATTGCGATGAACAAATAATTCACCGGGTAATAAATCAACAATTTCATTAGCAGGTACGCGGCTATCTGAGCAGCCAATCCAAAGGTATTCGGGAGCCTGCTGAGACACAAGGCGCTGAAAGAATTCGGGATCTTTAGCAACCATGCTTTGCGCCCAAACACGATTATTGGTAAATAGTTGTTCTAAAGGTTTGGAGTTCTTCATAATGATGTTTTCAGTTTAAAGCACTTTTATGACGCCAATTTGGTTGAAACAAACTTCTACGGGTATTGCGCTGAGCTTGCACTGCCAGCCTGGTGCTAAACAAACTAAGGTTGTTGGCTTGCATGATGGCTGCTTAAAAATCTCATTACAAGCCCCCGCGCTAGAGAACAAGGCAAATGAATTGCTTTTGGCATGGCTTTCAAAGCAATTAAAGGTGCCGCAAAAACAAATTCAGTTTCTATCTGGTCAAAATAGCCGCGTCAAAAGAGTGGAAATTTGGGGCTCTATTACGCCTGAGCAAATCGTCCAGATCTTAGGCCCCTGAGGCTCACCAGAAGATTGCCCACAGAATTCCCAAAATAAGCACCCATTTACCAATGTAATAAACAGAGCGGTGTTTTGCTTTGAGCTTCTTAGCCTGTGCTCTGAGTTGGTAAAAATACCAAAAGAGCCTATTTACAAAGCCCACTTGTTCTCCCACCTCATTTTGCGAGGATGCAGCACTCATGACGTAGCGACCAAACCAACGATTAATCACTTGTACCAGCTTGGTGTAAACGGGGCGCTCGACATCACAGAACAAAATAATTCGCTGTTGATCGGTTTCGTTCGCGGCAAAGTGAATATAAGTCTCATCAAACATGACCGGCTCGCCATCTTTCCAGAAATAACGCTCCCCATCTACTTCGATAAAGCATTTAGGATCGTTCGGTGTGACTAGGCCAATGTGATAACGCAAAGAGCCGGCATAGGGGTCACGGTGTCTTACCAAAGTGGCGCCAGGGGGTAGTGAGGCAAACATGGCGGCTTTGACTGCAGGGATTGAGTTCAATAAAGCGACTGTTTTGGGGCATTTAGCCTGCGCCGATGGCATTTCTTTGCCGTACCAGCAAAGGTGGAAGCGCTTCCAGCCCGTCCGAAAGAATGAGTTAAAGCCGATATCGTTATAGCCAGTTGCCACTGCAATCGCGCCGTCACTGTTTAAAGAAAGGGCCTCGTCGCGGATGATTTGCCAGTTATCCTGCAACACTTGCATTTCTGGAAACTGTTCAACAGGAATAAACGCACCCTTTTTGACTTTTGAAAAAAGGTACAAAAGCGTATTAATGGGAGCAAGCAGTACTTGATAGTCCATTAAAGAGCGAACCAAGCCGAAACGCACCTTACCTCGGAAATATACAAATAATGCTGAGGCAATAAAAATAAAAAAGACGATGTGGCGCACTTGCATAGGGTTTACCAATAAGGATGAATCCTTATATTTTATTTCTTGCGGCTAGCGATTGCTATCTTTTCTCTACTGGATATACCCCTATACTTAAAGTGTATGAATAATATGTTTGGCGATAGGCATCTAATTGGTGCGTAGTGCCCTATAAATAAGGAAAAACAGATGAATAAATTCATAAAAACCCTTCTAGTGCTTATAGTTATTGGCTTGGCGCTCTTGGCAGCCTACACCTGGGCAATGCTCAATTGGAGCTATGGCAGCGGTGAGCGCGCTGGATATGTGCAGAAATTTTCCAACCGCGGGTATCTCTGCAAGACCTGGGAAGGTGAGCTAGCAATGGTTTCTATGCCTGGAACAATGTCAGAAAAATTCTTTTTCACAGTCCCGAGTGATGCTGTGGCGCAAAAAATTAACGCCAATTTAGGTAAAAAGGTCGCATTGCAGTATCAACAACACATCGGTCTTCCAACAACATGTTTTGGGGATACGGAGTATTTTGTCTCAGATATAACTGTTTTGGATGACCCAAATCAATAAGTAGTAAAAATTGCTGTAGCGCAACTTTATTTTTGTAATTTTTTATGGTTAAAATCATGTAAGCGTAATGTGCGCTGACATCAATATATATAAGGAGCTTCACTTGAACAAAGCAGAACTAATCGCAGCGATTGCTGACGATGCTGAGATCTCAAAAGCCAAAGCTGAATTTGCATTGAATTCTGCTATTGAGCAAATCATTAAGGCTGTTACTAAAGGTGATTCAGTGCAACTGATCGGCTTCGGTACTTTTGCTTCTGGTAAGCGCGCTGCGCGTATGGGTCGTAACCCAAAAACTGGCGAGCCACTCAAAATTGCTGCTGCTAAAACTGTTAAGTTTTCTGCTGGTAAAGCATTTAAAGATTCAGTTAACAAGCGTAAGAAGTAATTCTTACTTTGTTAGAAAAAAGCCCGGCATGCCGGGCTTTTTTATTTCTGCAAATGACTGGAATCGATAAAAAACGCAATCTAGTTTAGCTTTGAACCAAGCGGCGATGGCGATGAATGCTCATTAATATTCCAGCACCAAAACCTAGCGTTACTAAGGCAGTGCCACCATAACTGATGAACGGCAGGGGTACTCCGACCACCGGAAGTAGTCCACTTACCATGCCAATATTTACAAATGCATAGGTAAAGAAAATTAAAGTGACTGATGCACCTAAGAGGCGGGTAAATAAATTGGGGGCGCTTGCTGAGATCGTCAAGCCTCTTTTGATGAGTGCAAAAAAGAGCGCCAATAAAATAAAGTTGCCAAGCAAGCCAAACTCTTCTGAATACACTGCAAATACAAAGTCGGTATGTTTTTCTGGAATAAATTCTAAATGGGCTTGAGTGCCCTGAAACCATCCCTTGCCAAAGAAGCCGCCAGAACCGATGGCGATCATTGATTGAATGGTATGAAATCCTTTTCCAAGAGGATCGCTGCTTGGATCAAGCAAGGTACAGACTCGATGCTTTTGATAGTCTTGAATAAATGGCCAGGCTATATCCGGTTGACAGATCGTGCCGCCAAAAATAATGATGAGCAAAATCCCAACAACACCAATTGCAACAAAAGGCAAAATCCATTTCCAGGGTAGGCCAGCCAAAATGATGACGTAAAGACCTGCTGCAAAAACAAGGAGTGCGGTACCTAGGTCGGGTTGACGTGCAATGAGTAGAACAGGGATGCCCAGAATCACTGCAGCAACACCATAGTCCCAAGTCTTAATAATACCTTCTCGTTTTTGGAAGTACCAAGCCAACATGAGAGGCATGGCAATTTTCATAATTTCAGAGGGCTGAATGACAACGCCAATATTGAGCCAACGGCGCGCCCCTTTTTTAATTAATCCAAATGCAGCTACTGCAACTAACAATAGAACGCCCAAGCTATAAATCCATGCTGCAGCAAGCTCTAACCATTTTGGCGGGATGCGAGAAACAATCCACATCACCACAAAAGATAGTGCAAGATTACGCAACTCATCTTCAACCAATACGGGCGTATTTTGACTTGCAGAAAGAAAAGTTAAAAAGCCAACCGTCGCCAAGCCAAGTAAAATAAGGCCTAGACGGCGATCTAAACCTTCAAAAATATAAAAGAAGGCTTGGCGTAATTTAGTTATGGGGCTCTTTTCCATTCAGGAACCTCCTTGGGCCATTTGCCTTCAATGTAGTAATCCAAGGCTTTGCGAGCAATCGGTGCAGCATATTGCGCACCAAAGCCTGCATTCTCTACAACCATCGCAATAACGATTGTTGGTTTGTCAGCGGGTGCAAATGCTTCGAACAAAGCATGATCGCGGAGAAACTCTGCAGTGGCGCCATGTTTGTAATCTTTCGAATTCAAACTAAAGACTTGAGCTGTTCCAGTTTTTCCGCCAGAGGTATATCCAGCTCCTTGAAACGCAGCTGCAGATGTCCCGGAGCGATTGACTTCAACCATGGCATTTTTGATCACTTCAATGTTTTCTGGCTTGAGCTCAATTCGATAGCTTTCCTTGGGCGTGGTCAGGGTACGATTTCTTGTAAAGGGATCCTCAATTGCTTTCACTAAGTGCGGCTTCATGACGATGCCGTTATTCGCGAGGTTTGCCATTGCGTGCGCTAATTGCAAAATCGTGAAGGCGTTATAGCCCTGCCCAATTCCCAATGAGATCGTCTCGCCTTCATACCATTTTTGCTGCTCTGGTTTTTTAAAGGTATTCTTTTTCCAAGCGGTGGATGGTAGGACGCCTTTTGCCTCACCTTGTAAATCGATGCCAGTGATTTGGCCAAAACCAAATGGCTTCATAAAGTCTGCAATCATATCTACACCCATATCGCGCGCTAGCATGTAGTAATACGTGTCACACGATTCAACAATCGACTTTTGCATGTCCACAGTACCATGGCCACCTTTTTTATCATCGCGGAATGTGTGATTGCCAAAATCAAAGTAGCCTGGATCAAAAATAGTTTGTGATGGAGTGCGCTTTTTATTCTCCAAGGCGCCTAATGCCATAAATGGCTTGTAAGTAGATCCCGGTGGATAAATACCTTTTAGTGGCCTGTTATAAAGTGGTTTTTGTGGAGAGTCATTCAGCTCCTTCCATGTCACTGAGTCAATGCCTTCCACAAAATCATTTGGATTGAAGTTGGGTTTAGAGACAAATGCCAGGACATCACCCGTTTGAGGTTCGATTGCTACAAATGCGCCACGAAAGTTTCCATAAAGCTGTTCAACTAAATATTGCAATTTGATATCAACAGACAGAATGACATTTTTGCCTGGCACTGAAGGTGAGCTTGAAAGTGTGCGCACAGGTTTACCGCCAGCAGTAATTTCTACCTGGTCGTAACCTGGTACGCCACGCAATACAGTTTCATAACTTTGTTCTAGACCAATCTTGCCTACGTATTGAATGCCTGGCAAAAAAGATGCCTGAAGTGCATCAGGATCATCGGCTTTAGAGTCTTCAATTTCGGCCTGCATTCGTTCTTTGTCGCGCTGTGAAACGCGCCCAATGTAACCAATGAGATGGGAGGCCAATTCGTTATATGGGTACTCTCGGAAGCTGCGGGCGCGGATTTCAACGCCTGGAAAGCGGTAACGATTGGCCATAAAGCGGGCAGTTTCTGCCTCGGTTAGCATCGAACGAAGGGGAATTGTCCCCATTTTTCGAGAATCTTCTAGAGAACGCTTGAAATTGCGTCGGTCTCTAGGGGAAATGAGCACGATTTCAGATAACTGATCAATTAATTCGTCCACATTCCCTTGAACCTCTTCAGCATTGATATCTAAAGTAAGGGCGGAATAGTTTCGTCCAATCACAATTCCGTTGCGATCAATCAGCAAGCCACGGCTAGCTGGTGCTGGCACCACGGCGATGCGATTGTTTTCTGCTAGAACTGCATATTTATTATGGCTAACCAATTGCAGCCAAACTAGACGGGTAATTAGCAGAAAAAAGCAAAACGTGACAAACCAGGTTGCAATATGAATGCGTTCTTGGAACGAGTCTAAGTCTGGCTTTTTAAAGGAAACCATGGGCTTTAGATGGGGCGGTTGTGATCAACGTCAGTTGGCCGACGTTGGGGCGCAAGCAAGATTCGCGTCGCAAGTGGCCACAACATAGCTTCAATGCTTGCTTGAATCGCGCCCGTTAAAGCCCACCAATAGAATTCCCCGCTAAGCATCCAGTGCACTAAGACTGGAAATAAAGAAACTAAGAGGAAGATTGGCAGTAGGTGAAAGGCCTGCGTAAAAACTGCTAGTGCAGTAATGCGGCGATGCCAAGAGATGGCGATATAGGCTACCAGCGAGTAACTAAATGCATGCAGGCCAAGCAGATCGGAGTTATGTACATCCATTAGCAGGCCGAATAAGAAGGCCCATACAACGCCTACATAGCGGTGCTGATGAATATTCCAAAACACAATGCAGAGAATGAGCCAATCTGGCACCCAACCGTAGTTTCCGATTGGTAGGAGATTAAGCATTAAGGCACAAAATAAACTGAAGTAAATAAATACAGGGTTTACTGGGCGAAGAATGTAGCCGCTTTGAAAGTCGATCATTGCATTCCTCGGGCGCGGGTCTGGCGACGACCGGGCGCATTATTGACTGGGGCCCCAGTCTTATTAGAGCTGGTGGAGGCTTTTGCCTCCCATTTTGGGTCGTAAAGGAAGGCCAAGGCCTGACGATAGCGATTGACAGGAGCAACTGGTTCGCAAAATACGTTCGATGAGTTCTTGTCTGCATTACGCTCAATACGTGTAATGATCGCTACTGCAAATCCTGGCGGGTATACGCCATCAATTCCGGAGGTCAATAAAACATCTCCTACCTCTAAATCACTGGCAACCGGTAGATAGCGCAGCTCTAAGGGATTGCCGCGCCCCGCTCCAAACACAGCCGCTCGAAGGCCATTGCGAGCGACTTGAACTGGTACTGCAAAATCACGATCTTCTAGCAAAGATACTTCTGCAGAGTGATCGTAGATGCGCACCACTTGACCAAGAATGCCATCATCATTCGCAATCGGATTACCAAGTTTGAGCCCATCATCAGTGCCACGATTAATTACAACGCGTTGTGAGATTGGATTAGGTGGGTTAAATAAAATTTCAACAGGCAAGGTTTTGAAAGAAACCTGTTTTTGTAAGTCCATGAGCTGACGTAAATTCTGATTCTCTACTTGGAGGTATTCAGATTGAGTGGCAAGCAGGGAGAGCTCCGCTTGACGTGCTTTCATTGCGCGATTCTCTTGATCTAAAGTTCCGCGAGTAGTGAAATAGTCTGAGCTAGCTTCAATCACGTTCCGGGGCGCCATCATGATGTATTCAAGTGGACGCAATACCCAATTCACATTGTTACGAATCGGATCGAGGGCTTTAAAGCGAAAATCGATCAGCATTAATGCAATGCTGATCGACAGACAGACAATCAGTTTTACTAAGGCGGGAATGCCCTGTCTGAAAAGTGGAGGGGCGCTATGTCGCAATGTCCTGGCCGACGTTATCGCTTACTCTTGCGAGAACACTCCACCCAATTTGTCCATACGCTCTAAAGCAATACCGCAGCCACGAGCAACGCAAGTGAGCGGGTCTTCAGCAATATGAATCGGGAGTCCAGTTTCTTCCATGAGTAAGCGGTCTAGGTCATGCAATAAGGCGCCACCACCAGTAAGCATCATGCCGCGCTCAGCAATATCAGATGCCAACTCAGGAGGAATTTGTTCGAGTGCAGCTTTGACTGCAGTGACGATTTGATTGAGTGGGTCAGTCAAAGCTTCCAATACTTCGTTGCTAGTGACGGTGAAGCTACGTGGAATACCTTCTGAAAGATTGCGACCCTTTACTTCCATCTCGCGCACTTCAGCGCCAGGGAATGCGGAGCCAATTGTTTTCTTGATCAATTCAGCGGTTTGCTCGCCAATCAACATGCCGTAGTTACGACGAATGTAATTGGTAATCGCTTCGTCAAACTTATCGCCACCAACACGCACAGATCCTTTGTAGACCATGCCGCCCAATGACATCACGCCAACTTCAGTGGTACCACCACCAATGTCAATTACCATCGAGCCGGCCGCCTCAGATACAGGCAGGCCTGCGCCGATTGCTGCAGCCATTGGCTCTTCAATCAGAAATACTTGTGAAGCGCCTGCACCGAGTGCAGATTCGCGAATTGCGCGACGCTCAACTTGGGTTGAGCCACAAGGAACGCAGATGATGATGCGCGGGCTAGGCTTAAGGAGCTTGCTTTCATGAACCATCTTGATAAATTGCTTGAGCATTTGCTCGGTGATGGTGAAATCAGCAATAACCCCGTCTTTCATGGGGCGAATGGCCTCAATATTGCCCGGAACGCGCCCTAACATCGCTTTTGCTTCTTTGCCGACGGCCAAAATGGTCTTTTTGCCACTTGGACCACCTTCTGTGCGAATTGCCACAACCGAGGGTTCATCAAGCACAATACCCCGCTCACGCATGTAAATTAAGGTGTTGGCGGTTCCTAGGTCGATGGCTAGGTCATTAGAAAAGTAGCTGCGGAAAAAACCAAACATGATGTAGTGGGAAAATAGTAAGTGTTAATAAATATATATAGGAATGATACTCCAGAGACCTATGAAACTTGATGATGTCCAGCGCATTGCGCACCTATCTAGGCTTGAGTTAAATCAGGCAGAAGCCGAGGCAGTTTTGCCTCAATTGCAGGCAGTTTTCTCCCTGGTGGAAGAGATGCAGGCAGTCGATACCTCTGGTCTGGAGCCCTTGGCTCACCCTATTCTTTTCCTGCGAGAGCTGGCTCAGCCTTTACGGGTCGATCAGGTCAGCGAGTCCGATCATCGCATTGAAAACATGCAATCTGCCCCTGCCCAGCAGGATGGTTATTTCTTAGTTCCAAGGGTGATTGAATGAGTTGGCACCAAACCCCCATCGCCCTAATGGCCAAAGCGTTGGCTGCAAAAGAGGTCTCCAGTATGGAGTTGACCCAGTACTTTTTGAGTCGTATTGAGGCTGAAAAACGTTGGAATGCATACCTTGATGTAAATGCTCACTTATCTTTAGAGCAAGCAAATAAAGCAGATGCATTAATAGCTGCCGGTAAAGGTACGCGTTTAACCGGAATTCCGTTGGCGCACAAAGATGTGTTCGTCACAAGGGGCTGGAAGTCAACCGCAGCCTCCAAAATTCTAGAAAACTACCAAAGCCCTTTTGACGCCACCGTGGTGGCAAACCTCGGAATGCCAAGCGAAGAAAATCCACATGGTGCAGGAATGGTCTGTCTTGGCAAGACCAATATGGATGAGTTCGCAATGGGCTCTTCTAACGAAAATTCAGCCTTTGGACCAGTCTTAAATCCCTGGAATCGCCAATATGTCTCTGGTGGCTCCTCCGGTGGTTCGGCTGCTGCCGTAGCTGCCGGATTGGCCCCCATTGCTACAGGTAGCGACACCGGCGGGTCCATTCGTCAGCCATCGGCCTTTTGTGGCATTACTGGCATCAAGCCTAGTTATGGGCGCGTATCCCGTTACGGCATGATTGCCTATGCCTCTTCCTTAGATCAGGCTGGCCCTATGGGTAAAACGGCCGAGGATTGCGCTTTATTGTTAACGGCAATGTCTTCCCATGACCCGCGCGACTCAACCTCCTTGGCTGATTCAGGCGAGGATTACAGCCGTTTCCTCAATAAGCCCTGGCAAGATAGCAGCACCAATGCCGCAAAACCTTTAGAAGGCTTACGAGTGGGGCTGCCAAAAGAGTTTTTTGCAGAAGGATTGGCGCAGGATGTTGCAAATGCTGTAAATACTGCAGCGAAAGCTTTGGCAGATTTGGGGGCAACGCTAGTTGAGGTGACTCTGCCTAAAACCAAATTATCCATTCCAGTCTATTACGTCTTGGCTCCCGCCGAGGCATCAAGCAATTTGAGTCGTTTCGATGGTGTACGTTATGGACATCGCGCAAATGAATATAAAGACCTGGGGGATATGTACCAAAAGTCTCGCACGGAAGGTTTTGGTGCTGAAGTCAGGCGCCGTATTTTGATTGGCACTTATGTGCTGTGCCATGGTTACTATGATGCCTATTATCTCCAGGCACAAAAGATTCGTCGCATTATTGCGGCAGATTTTCAGGCGGCATTTAATCAATGCGATGTCATTTTGGGGCCAGTGGCTCCGGATGTGGCTTGGCGTTTGGGTGAAAAGTCAAAAGATCCGGTGCAAATGTATTTAGAAGATATTTATACGCTTTCCACGAATCTGGCTGGACTACCAGCAATGAGTGTGCCGTGCGGCTTTAATGCAAATGACTTACCCATCGGCATGCAACTCATTGGTAATTATTTTTCTGAGGCACGCTTATTGCAGGTGGCGCATCAGTATCAGCAGGCCAGCGATTGGCATTTGCGGCAAGCAAGCGAGGTGGCATGATGCAATGGGAAGTGGTTATTGGTTTAGAAACTCACGCGCAGTTGCAAACACAATCAAAAATTTTTAGTGGCGCAAGCACGCGCTTTGGAGCTCAGCCCAACACACAGGCATGTGCTGTTGATTTAGCCTTACCTGGCGTATTGCCTGTACTCAATCGCCAAGCGGTAGAACACGCTATTCGTTTTGGTTTGGCGGTAGGGGCAAAGATCTCGCCAGCCAGTATTTTTGCGCGTAAGAACTATTTCTATCCCGACCTACCAAAGGGTTATCAAATTAGTCAATTTGAAATTCCGGTAGTAGTGGGTGGCCAATTAGAAATTTTGGTAGGCGATGAGGTGAAGGTTGTTGAGCTCACCCGAGCGCATATGGAAGAAGATGCGGGCAAATCTGTTCATGAAGAAGGTTTCACTGGTCCGCATGGTGAAGCTTCTAGTGGCATTGATCTCAATCGCGCTGGTACACCGCTACTTGAAATTGTGACTGAACCAGTCATGCGTAGCGCGGCAGAAGCAGTGGCTTATGCAAAAGCGCTACACACCTTAGTTGTTTGGTTGGGGGTATGTGATGGGAATATGCAAGAAGGCTCTTTCCGTTGCGATGCCAATGTCTCAGTGCGCCCAATGGGACAAGTTGAATTTGGTACGCGTTGCGAAATTAAAAACCTCAATTCATTCCGCTTTTTGGAAGAGGCCATTCAATATGAAGTACGCCGCCAAATTGAGTTAATAGAAGATGGTGGCACCGTTGTTCAGGAGACGCGCTTATACGATCCGGATAAACAGGAAACGCGTAGCATGCGTAGCAAAGAAGATGCGAATGACTATCGCTACTTCCCAGACCCTGATTTATTGCCAGTAGTGATTGATCAGGCTTGGATTGCTGATGTGCGTAGCCAAATGCCGGCATTGCCTGCGCAACTGCGTGAACAATGGCAAATTGATTTTGGCCTGAGCGCCTACGATGCACAGTTATTGACACAGGATCGCGATACCGCAAAATTATTTGAGACCCTATTAACTTTGGTGGATAAGTCTCTTGCGAAGGCTGCCGCTAATTTAATTACTGGTGAATTTGCTTCCGCTTTAAATCGTGCAGGGATGGCCACTGCAGATGCGCCCCTCAAGGCAGAACATCTCGCACCGATACTTGCTCGAATTGCCGATGGCACGATATCGAACAAGATTGCGAAAGATATTTTTGCCATTCTCTGGGAAGATGCCGTAGCTGGTAAACCACTGAGTTCAGTTGATGAGATTATCGAAGCGAAGGGCTTGAAGCAAATTAGCGATAGTGGTGCATTGGAGGCAATGATTGATCAGGTGCTGGTAGCTAATCAGAAATCAGTTGAAGAATTCCGTTCTGGAAAAGAGAAGGCATTTAATGCTTTGGTCGGGCAAATCATGAAGGCTTCTCAGGGCAAAGCCAATCCAGGTCAAGTCAATGAGTTGCTGCGTAAGAAATTAAGTTAAAACCAATTTGTAAAAAGAAAGAGACGATGAGCGCGATTGATCCAAAGCAAGCTGAGCAAGAAGAATTGGTAGCGGAGTGGTTGCGCTCCACCCCAGGTTTCTTTGAGCGTTATGCAGAGTTGTTCAATGAAATTCGTATTAAACATCCGCATGAAGATCGAGCTATCTCTTTGCAAGAACGTCAAATGACAGTCTTGCGCACGCAGAATCAAGAGCTCAATCGTCGTTTAAGTGAGATGCTGCACTTTGGTAGTCGTAACGATAAAACCCAACAAAGCTTAGTAGCATGGTTATTACGTTTAATGAAAGCAAATAACAAGGCCGATGTAGAGGATGCAATTACCTCTGGTTTGGCCGATGTGTTTGAAGTCGAGTCTGCACAACTACTCTCACCAAACGCTGCATTTGGCCCCTGGGTTGATACTCCCTTATGTGGGTCTGCTAAAGAATTGGCGGCAGCGAGTGTGGATTTATTGGCAACCCAAACAACGATTGATCCAAATTGGCAAAGCATGGTCGCTATCGGCTTACCCTTAGGTAAGGCCGCTGCTACACCTCAATCTCCGGCGGTGTTACTGCTTGCCAGTTCGGATGCCACGCGTTTCACAGCTGATATGGGTGCCTTTTACTTGCGTCAGATCGCTGAATTAACGGCAGCAGCTTTGGATCGTATCCAAGCATATGAATCCCCGACTGACTGAACTTCATCCACTCATGCAGGAATACTTGCATGAGTTACATGTGTTGCGTCAGTTGTCTGCACACACCCTCAAGGCCTATCAAATGGATTTGGGGGCACTGCAGCTTTTTGCAGCCGAAGACACGACTGATCTATTGTGTGTCAGCAATGCGCATATTCGTCGTTGGGCTGGCAGAATGCATGCCAAAGGTAAATCCCCTAGAAGTATTGCCCGGGGTTTATCAGCTTGGCGTGGTTGGTATGACTGGTTAACTGAGAGGGATGCCAGGCGGAGTCCAGGTGTGGCCAAGGCTGCTGATAAGTTATTCGCCAACCCAGTTGATGATGTCAAGGCACCCAAGCGTTTGAAGTCGCTGCCAAAAGCCCTGTCTGTAGAACAGGCCCTATCTTTGGTAAATCAAGCTGTACGCGAAGCACAAGAGAGGGATGATTTCGAGTCGATTCGGGATGCCGCCATCATCGATTTGCTGTATTCCTCTGGTTTACGCCTTTCCGAGTTGCTCGGAATTGATGCCATGCAAAGCAAGGATCGTCAGCATGAGTCAGCTGGTTGGTTAGATTGGGATGCGGGCGAGGTGACGGTACTTGGTAAGGGGGGCAAGCGACGTTCTGTCCCTGTTGGTGCGCCAGCAATGGCGTCATTATCTAAATGGCGAGAGCACAGGGACACACTCGATAGACAAATGATTTCTGCGGGCCTCTTTCTTTCTGCTACGGGCGCGCGTTTATCGCCCCGTACGGTACAAGCGCGTCTACGCTCCTTGGCTATTAGGGCTGGTCTGCCAACCCATGTTCATCCGCATATGATGCGGCATAGCTTTGCCAGCCATGTTTTGCAGTCTTCACAGGATTTACGAGCGGTTCAGGAGATGCTGGGTCATGCCAGCATTGCCAGCACCCAGATCTACACTTCTTTGGATTTTCAGCATTTGGCGCAGGCGTATGACAAAGCCCATCCTAGAGCAAAGGCTGGCAAAGGCTGAGGAACTCGGTAATATAGGGGGTTTCTCGGTTTGAGAACGCGACACACTCGATTTAGATTGGATTTTTAATGGCTTTAATTCCCGTAACGATTCTGACTGGCTTTCTGGGTAGCGGTAAGACCACTTTGCTAAAGCACATTCTGACTGAGCAACATGGCAAGAAAATTGCCGTGATTGAGAATGAGTTTGGCGAGGAAAATATTGATAACGATATTTTGGTCCAGGACAACCAAGAAAATATTGTGCAGATGAGCAATGGTTGCATCTGCTGCACCATCCGTGGCGACTTAGTAGAGGCCTTAAATGCCTTATGGGAACAGCGTAAAGAGAAAAAAATTAGCTTTGAGCGCGTGGTCATTGAAACCACGGGTGTAGCTAATCCAGGGCCAGTTGCGCAAACTTTCTTTATGGACGATGACGTTGCCGACCACTATGTATTAGATGCTGTGGTCACATTGGTAGATGCCAAGCATGGACAACAACAATTAAATGAACATGAAGAAGCGCAGCGCCAAGTAGGCTTTGCCGATCAAATATTTATCACCAAAACGGATTTAGTCAGCCCTGCTGAGGTGGATGCAATGCGTAACCGTTTAATGCATATGAATCCGAGAGCCCCAATAGCTGGGATTTCTAAAGGGGTAGTGCCCTTAGATGCGGTATTGGATCTAAAAGGCTTTAATCTCAACGCCAAACTGGATATTGACCCCCATTTTTTGGAGGCTGAGGATCACGATCACAGCAATTGCGGGCATGACCATGGCCATGATCACCATGACCACAGTCATTGTGGGCACGATCACTCCCACGACCATCATGGCCATGCAGGCCATACTGATCGTATCCAATCCTTCGTTTTTCGTAGTGATAAACCCTTTGATCATAAAAAATTGGAAGACTTCCTTGGCGGCATTTTGGAGGTCTTTGGCGAGAAGATGCTGCGCTACAAAGGGGTGCTTTACGTTAAGGGAAGTAGCCGAAAAGTCGTGTTCCAGGGCGTTCATCAGATGATGGGCAGCGATTTGGCCGGTCCTTGGGGTGCTGAGCACAAGCAAACCCGGATGGTGTTTATCGGCATCGATCTACCCAAAGATACCCTACTGGCGGGGCTTGAGGGTTGTTTGGCCTAGTTAAATTGCGAGTACAATCCGCCGCCACGGTCAATATTGGTAAAAGGTCTTAAAACTTTGGCAGAATGAGGCAATAATGCTTCAAATCCACTGAAAGAATGAATGATGGTTAAAACAGCAACAAAATCCACCGCGGCTACTAAGACAGCTAGCAAAGCTCCAAAGGGTGCGCCTCTCACTGAAGCTGAATTGCTCAAAATGTCCGAGAAGGACTATATGAATGCTGCTCAGTTGGATTTTTTCCGTCAGAAGCTAAATACCCTTAAAGACGACATCTTGAAGAATGCCTCTGAAACAACAGAGCACCTTCGTGAAAACATTTTGGTTCCTGATCCAGCCGATCGCGCAACGATTGAAGAAGAGCACGCGCTTGAATTGCGCACGCGTGATCGTGAGCGCAAGTTGCTCAAAAAAGTAGAGCAAGCTTTAGCGCGCATTGAATCAGGCGACTATGGTTGGTGCGAAGAAACCGGCGAGCCAATTGGCTTGAATCGTTTGATTGCTAGGCCAACTGCTAATTTATCTCTCGAGGCTCAAGAGCGTCGTGAATTACGCCAAAAGCTATTTGGCGATTAATCTTAAAAATGTCTAATCAATCACCTTCTCTCGCAGATATCTCGCCTTTATTAAAGGCGGAGATCTTGGCTGAGGCTCTGCCTTATATTCGGCAGTACCACGGCAAAACTATTGTGATCAAGTACGGCGGGAACGCCATGGTCGAAGAGCGTCTCAAAGAAAGTTTTGCGCGCGATGTCATTTTGCTCAAGCTAGTTGGTATGAATCCAGTGGTGGTTCATGGTGGCGGCCCACAAATTGATGAAGCCCTCAAAAAGATCGGTAAAACCGGTAACTTTATTCAAGGTATGCGCATCACTGATGATGAAACCATGGAAGTAGTTGAATGGGTTCTCGGCGGTGAAGTGCAGCAAGATATTGTGATGTTGATCAACCACTTTGGCGGTCAGGCTGTAGGCTTGACCGGTAAGGATGGCGGCTTAATTCATGCGCGAAAAATGTTAATTCCAGATGAAAAAAATCCTGGAGAGACAATTGATATTGGGTTTGTGGGTGAGATTGAAGCTATTAATCCAGCAGTAGTAAAAGCATTGCAAGATGATGCCTTTATTCCAGTGATATCACCCATTGGCTTTAGTGATGAGGGTCAAGCCTACAACATCAATGCCGATTTGGTTGCTGGCAAGATGGCTGAAATTTTGCATGCTGAAAAATTAGTCATGATGACCAATATTCCCGGCGTGTTGGATAAAAATGGCACATTGATTACCGATTTAACTGCGCGTGAAATTGATGCCCTATTTGCAGATGGCACTATTTCTGGTGGCATGTTGCCTAAGATTTCTTCAGCATTAGATGCAGCAAAGAGCGGCGTCAATTCAGTGCATATTATTGACGGCCGAATTGAGCACTCTTTGTTATTGGAAATTTTGACTGAGCAAGCTTTCGGCACCATGATTCGTTCCAGGTAATCAATCAATAAGCGATATGACTATGCGTGATTCCCTCGAGCCGGCAGCAGAAGTTGACAACAGCGTTGCTGACGCCGGTAAGACACGTAAGCGCCCACGCCCAGGCGAGCGCCGTTTGCAAATCTTGCAAGTGCTTGCGGAGATGTTGCAAAATCCAAAAGGTGAGCGGGTCACAACGGCAGCCTTGGCAGCCAAAATACAAGTATCGGAAGCGGCTCTGTATCGTCACTTTGCTAGTAAAGCCCAAATGTTCGAGGGGCTCATTGCCTTTATTGAGCAGACTGTATTTGGCTTAATTAATCAGATTAATCAAAAAGAAGAATCCGGTCTTGCCCAAGCGCGCGGTATGTTGCAAATGCTTTTATTCTTTGCGGAAAAAAACCCCGGCATGACTCGTGTGCTCTTGGGCGATGCTTTGCTGCAGGAGGATGATCGTTTACAAGAGCGCATCACTCAGGTATTAGATCGTGTTGAGGCATCACTGAAGCAAGCATTAAGAATTGCCCAGACTCAAGGTGGTGCATGGTCACACGTGAGTCAAGATGAGGTGGGTATTCGGGCTGCCATGTTGATGAGTTTTGTCTTGGGACGTTGGCATCGCTTTGCGCGTAGCGGCTTTAAAAAAATACCAACCGAAGCTTCTGACATTAGTCTTCGCATTCTTCTGTCCGAATGAGCGAGCTAAACCTCTCTAGAAATACCATCCATTTTGCCGAGCCCTTGCCTTTGCAAAGTGGCGCCATTCTGCCTGCTTATGACTTAGTGATTGAAACGTACGGCAAGCTAAATGCTGATAAAAGCAATGCCGTATTAATTTGCCATGCCCTCAATGCATCCCATCATGTAGCGGGACCAAGCCCAGATAATGCAAATGACATTGGCTGGTGGGACAATATGATTGGACCTGGTAAGCCAGTCGATACCAATTATTTTTATGTCATTGGCGTTAATAATTTAGGCTCCTGCTTTGGCTCAACTGGGCCAATGAGCATCAATCCTGAAGATGGCAAACCGTATGGTGCCAACTTTCCAGTCATTACTGTTGAGGATTGGGTAAATACCCAGGCGCGCTTGGCTGATAAATTAGGTATTCGTAAGTTTGCGGCAGTAATGGGTGGTAGCTTGGGTGGCATGCAAGCGATGGCTTGGGCAATTCAATACCCTAAGCGTTTAGATCATTGCGTAGTGATTGCCTCCACACCAAAACTCAGCGCACAAAATATTGCTTTCAACGAAGTCGCTCGCAATGCCATTCTCTCTGATCCAGACTTCCATGGCGGGAACTATTACGAGTACGGAGTGGTGCCCAAGCGTGGCTTAAGACTCGCGCGTATGGTTGGCCATATTACCTATTTGTCAGATGACGATATGGCTGAAAAGTTTGGGCGCGAGTTACAGCGTCCTCATGGTGAATCAAATGACTACCGCTTTAGTTTTGATGTTGAGTTTGAGGTCGAGAGTTATTTACGCCATCAGGGTGATAAGTTCTCCAATTATTTTGATGCCAATACCTATTTATTGATTACGCGCGCATTGGACTATTTTGATCCATCGCGACGTTATGGTGGTAGCCTAGATCGTGCCTTAGCAGATATTCAGGCGAAATTCTTGGTGGTAAGTTTTTCAACAGATTGGCGCTTCCCGCCAAATCGCAGTCGCGAAATTGTGCAATCCTTATTAAGCAATAAGAGTCAGGTCAGTTATGCGGAGATTGACGCACCACATGGCCACGATGCTTTCTTGTTGGATGACCCGCGCTACCATAATCTGATTCGTGCGTATTTTGAAAAAATGCATGAGGTTCATTCATGAAGCGCGCTGATTTTTCTGCCATTGCTAATTGGATATCACCTAACAGCCAGGTTTTAGATCTAGGCTGCGGCGATGGTAGTTTTTTGGAATATCTTCAAACACAAAAAACAGTACAAGCCTATGGTGTTGAAATTGATGATGCTCGCGTACTTTCTTGTGTACAAAAGGGTCTCAATGTCATTCAGCAAAATTTAGAGGGCGGACTCGCTCTTTTTGGAGATGCTAGTTTTGACACCGTAGTTCTATCTCAGACCTTACAAACCATTCATCAAACAGAAAAGATTTTGCGCGAAGTAGTGCGTGTTGGTAAAGAATCTATTATTTCTTTTCCAAATTTTGGCCACTGGTCACATCGCTTAGCGGTTGGCCTGGGTCATATGCCTGTATCCAAAAGCCTGCCATATCAGTGGTACAACACGCCTAATGTGCGCGTACTCACGGTGGCTGATTTTGAAAATCTGGCATCGAATCTTGGTCTGAAAATCATTGATCAATGCATCTTGCATGAGGGTCGGGTAGTGACATTAATGCCCAATTTGTTTGGTAGTTTGGCTCTGTTTCGCATACGTCGCGCTTGAGCACACCTTCTGCCTCACTTAAAGGCCCTAGCAATACCAAAGCCTTTATCGCCTGTGCCTTTTTAGGCTTTACTAGTGGCCTACCCTTATTCATCCTATACAACCTACTAGCTGCCTGGCTTAAATCAGGCGGCGTTGATTTAAAGGCAATTGGCCTATTTGCCTTAGTGGGCTTTCCCTACACCTGGAAATTTCTGTGGTCACCATTTCTGGATCGCTATCCATTGCCTTTTTTAGGAAGACGACGGGGGTGGATGTTAGTGACACAAATAATCACCATGGCTGCGGTAATGGCGATGGGATTTTTTAATCCCGTAACAGAGATTTGGATCGTAGTTGGCTTGGCAGCAGTCGTTGCATTCTTTTCTGCTAGCCAGGATATTGTGGTCGATGCCTATCGACGCGAATGGCTTACCGATGCGCAGTTAGGTTCTGGCACTGCCGTATTTGTAAATGCTTATAAATTGTCTACTCTGGTGCCCGGCTCTTTATCTTTGATCTTGTCAGATTTTATGCCTTGGTCCACGGTGTTCTTAATTACGGGCGCATTTATTTCTATTGGCGTTCTGACAACCCTGATGTTGCCTGAGCCTACTTTACGCGGGAAGCCGCCTCAAACTTTGCGTGCAGCAGTTATCGAGCCTTTTAAAGAATTCATTACACGACGCGGTTGGCGTTACGCATTCACGATTCTGGCGTTTATTTTTTTATATAAGTTGGGCGACTCCATGGCAACCGCTTTGGCTACGCCGTTTTATATGGACCTGGGTTTTACTCGTACACAGATTGGTTTGGTAGCAAAGAACGCCGGTCTTTGGGCTAGCTTAGGCGGCGGCTTATTAGGTGCCTATTGGCTGCAGAAGATGACCATTGCGCGCGGCCTATGGATTTTTGGTGTCTTGCAGGCCATTGCCATTTTGGGCTTTGCTATTTTGGCCAAAGTTGGTCTAAGCCCATGGATCTTGGCTTGGGTGATTGGCTTTGAGGCTTTTGCCGTTGGTCTGGGGACGGCCGCTTTTACTGCATACATTGCCCAAACTACTGACCCTCGCTATACGGCAACGCAATTTGCTTTGTTTACCAGCTTGGCTGCAGTGCCACGTACTTTTATTAATGCCATGACCGGCTACATCGTTGAAGCTTTGGGCTGGTTTAATTTCTTCATCTTATGTTTTGCTCTGGCGCTACCGGGGATGCTGTTGCTACTCAAGATTGCCCCGTGGAATCATACGGCAGAATCTGAGCGTACTTAAATAGACCAGTCGTAATCCACAATCAAGGGCGCGTGATCTGAGAAGCGCTCATCTTTGTATATAGAAGTCGTTTGTGCGGTCGCTGCAATACCGGGTGTGGCGAGGTGATAGTCAATACGCCAACCCACATTCTTGGCATACGCTTGCCCCCGATTGCTCCACCAGGTGTAACAGGCTTCAGTCGCTTCTGGTTCAATTTGACGATAGACATCAACGTATCCGACCTGATCAAACAGTTTGCTCAGCCAAGCACGCTCCTCTGGCAAAAAGCCAGAATTTTTGAGATTGCCTTTCCAGTTCTTTAGATCTATTTCATTGTGAGCAATATTCACATCACCACACAGTACGATTTCTCTACCAGACTTTTTAAGCTTGATGAGGTGCGGTAGAAAAGCGTCAAGGTAGCGAAATTTAGCTTCCTGTCTTTCTGGAGAGCTGGAGCCGGAGGGCATGTATACCGAAAGAATCGATAAGCCTTTGAAGCGAGCCTCAACATAACGGCCCTCAGCATCAAACTCCTCATTACCAAAACCATAAAGCACTTCATCTGGTTGATGGGGGGTATAAATGCCGCAGCCACTGTAACCCTTCTTTTCTGCATGATGGAAAAAGCCATGCATCCCATCTGGGTTGAGTATGGCATCGTCCAGATCATCGCGCTGGGCTTTCAGTTCCTGTAGGCAGACAAAGTCGGCCTGCTGTTTTGTCATCCATGGCAGGAAGCCTTTTTTGACTGCAGAACGAATACCGTTGAGGTTGGCGGAAATGATGCGTAACATGTAGGCCTATGAGCTCAGAAAATTCAAATCAAGTTAACTTTATTCGTTTCGCCTTAGAGGCAAAAGTATTGTCGTTTGGGGAGTTTAAAACCAAAGCGGGCAGACTGACCCCTTATTTCTTTAATGCTGGCGAATTTAATGACGGCGCACGCTTAAACGCGCTGGGGCAGTATTACGCTCGTGCCCTCCAAGAATCGAATATTCAATATGACATGCTCTATGGCCCTGCATATAAGGGGATTACCTTAGCGGCCGCTACGGCGATTGCTTTAGCGCAGGCCGGTCGAAATGTGCCATATGCGTATAACCGTAAAGAAGCCAAGGATCATGGTGAGGGCGGCACCTTGGTGGGCGCCCCCGTTCAAGGCAAGGTGGTCATCATTGACGATGTGATCTCGGCCGGTACCTCGGTAAGGGAGTCGGTGCAATTGATTCGTGCTGCTGGGGCTGAGCCTGCTGCGGTACTTATTGCCTTGGATCGCATGGAAAAGTCTGGAACAGCCACTGAGATTGGAGACAAGTCTGCAGTTCAAGCAGTGGAGCAAGAATTCGGTTTGCCGGTGATTGCGATTGCTAATTTAGCTGATTTGATGGCTTTCTTAACTGCTTCAAGCGATAGTCAGCTCGGTGCCTATTTGCCGGCTGTGAAAGCCTACCGCGAAAAATATGGTATTTGAGTTTTCTGCCAAAGAACTTACGCAGGAAAAGCAGTCTCACCTTCAAAGACCGTGATGGCGGGCCCAGTCATAATGACCGGCTCGCAAACATCATTGTGAATGCCGCCCCATCCAATTGTTAAATCGCCACCACGGGTGTGAACTAGTACGGGCGAATCGAGCATACCCCGACGGATCCCTGCTACGACTGCGGCGCATGCACCAGTACCGCAAGCCAAGGTCTCGCCAGCCCCACGCTCAAATACACGTAATTTAATTTCATGGCGATTCGTAATCTGCATGTAGCCGGCATTGACGCGTTTTGGAAAGGCAGGATGATTCTCAATCAACGGACCTTCAGTAAGCACGGGCGCGCTCTCAACATCGTCTACGACTTGCACTGCATGCGGGTTGCCCATAGACACTACGCTAATCCAGTCATCATGATGACCTGGATTATTGCTAACAGCTAAGGCATAAACAGTTTCATGAAAGTCTTGCTTGCTTGGTAAACCTGCCGGGTTAAATGGAATAAGACTAGGTTCAAAAATAGGCGCACCCATATTCACCTCTACTTGCCCATCTTCATGGGACAGCAGTGTGAGGATGGTATGAGCTACCTCAACGCGCAAAGGATTTTTGTTGGATAGCCCGTGGTCTTGTACATAGCGTACAAAGCAGCGTGACCCATTGCCACATTGCTCTACCTCGCCACCATCTGCATTAAAAATACGATAACGAAAATCAGCATCTGGGCGAGTGGCTTTTTCTACCAAGAGAATTTGATCGGCACCAATGCCAAATTGACGGTGTGCTAATTGCTTCCATTGTTCTGCAGTAATACCACTTAAATCTTGGTCAATACCATTGAGCACAATAAAGTCATTGCCCGCGCCATGCATTTTAGTAAAGCGAAGTTTGCGTGCTGTATTGCTCAAAGGAATTCCATTTAGTTATAAAGACTAGGTTCGCCTGCGGGGCGATGCTTAAAGCGCTTATGTACCCAATAGTACTCTGCGGGTCTTTCGCGAACAAGATCCTCGATATAGCGATTGAGTCGAGCCGTATCTTGCTCAACATCATCACTAGGAAAATTTGGTAACGGTTCGCTAATGTTGCAGGTATAGCCCTTACGGTCTGGATTGAGGGTGGTAGTCATGAGACATACTTCCGCACCACTTAATTTTGCCAAACGGGAGACTGAAGTGATCGTATTGGTTTGAATGCCAAAGAATGGGACAAAGACTGAGTCACGAGGACCCAGATCAATATCAGGGGCAATAAAAATAAAATTACCCGTCTGAATCTCGCGAATCAAATCACGAAGACGACTTTGCCTTTCAATAGACTTGCCACCAAAACGATTGCGCCACTCGATCATCTTTTGATTGAAGAATGGATTTTTCATGTTTTGATATAGGCCTGCCCCTCTGGGCCAGTCATGTTCAGCGGCTAATACTGAAAGAGCCATGAAGCCTCCCTCTAATCCCACAAAGTGTGGATTGATGAGTAGGCGAGGCTTGCGATCTCCAAGCGTGATGGCCGACCGAATGGTGACAATGTCAGTGATTTGCTTGCCACTACCGAGCCAAATGCGACTGCGTTCAATGACACTGCGCCCAAATAATTTCCAGTGTTCTAGTGCTAAAGCATCAATTTCTTTTTCACTCAACTTGGGAAAACACAGCCGCAGGTTGGTCTTGACAACCTTGGCGCGTTCATTTGGGATATGGGCTGCCAACCAACCCAAGCCATAACCAATATAAATAGTGAGGCTGTAAGGTAAAAAGGCAAATAAGCGCAGCAGGTTGAGCGCTAGAAAATTAAACAGGTTTTGCAGCCAAGTCATTTTCGTTTAATTATAAATTTACCAATTCATTACTTGGCGGTAATTCAGCGCCAGTTGGATGTTTATAACGGTTGTACGCCCAGATAAATTGTTCTGGAGCCTTTAGGATTGCGTTTTCAATAGCAACATTCAGTTCTGCAGCTGCGACTGTTGGATCGTCGGAGAGTGGTGTCAGTCTGCTTGCCTGCATCAGCCAGCCCTTACCTAGACCTTTACGTTTTGCAGTAAACATCACCACGGGCGTGTTATTTCGACTCGCTAAACGGGCTGGCAGTGGCGTTGTATAAGCGGGGCGCCCAAAGAAGGATACCCAAACACCTTCCCCGCCACTAGGTACCTGATCTGGCAGAATACCAATGGCTTCACCGCGAGTCAGTGCCCGCGTCATCTGCCGGACGCCATTGAGGTTGGTGGGTACAAAGTGCATATTGGGATAGGCACGCCCCTCTTCAACCACCTCATTGAGCCATGTTTGGCGAGAAGGTCGATACAGGATGGTGGCCGGGAAATGCTGTGCCAGCACACGAGGAATGATTTCAAAGCCACCCAGATGGGGTGTAAGCATGACTAGGCCATGCCCTTCGTTCATTGCCGCTTCAACTAAGTCCCAGTTCTGTACTTCTACTAATTTGAGCGCCTTTTGCGGATTGCGCCAAATCCACAGGCTATCTGAAAACAGCATTCCAGATGCGCGAACAGCGGCCCATAAATGATTTGGCAGTTTGTATTGTGAAATGACAGCCTCATATTGAGGCTTAAAAAGTTCGCGATATGGTTTTGAGCCCGCAAAAGCTAAAAGCCCTAAAAAAGACCCAATCAGCTGTACCAATGCCAAAGGAAGCGCCGCAATCGCATTGAGTGTTGTTAGAAGAAGAAATTTACGCACTTAGCAATGATATTCAATGCTGGCGATATGGCCAAATTTACCCAGCGTATTGCAAGATTTGGCGTTTTTCAGATAGAATGGGGTCATCGCTGAGTTAAGACAACTTGCAGAGCGATTCAAAAATTCTGCTAAAGCGTCGCCGTTGTGGTTCCTGGCACGTCGAGTTGTCCAATTGATAGTGTTAATTTTAAAAGGAATGCAGCAATGGCAAATGATTACTTTTTTACCTCAGAATCTGTTTCTGAAGGCCACCCCGATAAAGTAGCAGACCAAATTTCTGATTCGATCTTAGATGCCATCTTGGCGCAAGATCCGACTGCACGGGTTGCGGCTGAAACTCTCTGTAACACTGGTTTAGTGGTTTTGGCTGGTGAAATTACAACCAACGCAAACGTGGATTACATTCAAGTAGCCCGTAATACCTTGCGTGAAATTGGTTACGACAACACTGATTACGGTATCGACTACAAGGGCTGTGCTGTGTTGGTTGCCTATGACAAACAAAGTCCTGATATTGCTCAAGGTGTTGATAAGGCGCACGACGACGGTCTAGATCAAGGTGCTGGCGACCAGGGTTTGATGTTTGGTTACGCTTGTGATGAAACTGCAGAACTCATGCCGCTACCCATTCATTTGTCTCACCGTTTGGTAGAGCGTCAGTCTCAACTGCGTCGCGATGGTCGTTTGAACTGGTTGCGTCCTGATGCAAAGTCACAAGTGACCTTGCGTTACGTTGATGGGAAGCCTGATTCAATCGACACCGTCGTTTTATCTACCCAGCATGATGAAAATATCTCCCTTGAGAAATTGCGCGAAGCTGTTATCGAAGAAATCATCAAACCCGTACTACCAAAGCATTTAATTAAAGGCGCCATTAATTTCTTAGTGAACCCAACAGGCCGCTTTGTGATTGGTGGGCCGCAAGGCGATTGCGGTTTAACAGGCCGCAAGATTATTGTAGATACCTACGGCGGTGCAGCTCCCCACGGTGGTGGCGCCTTCTCCGGGAAGGATCCATCTAAGGTAGACCGCTCAGCTGCCTATGCTGGTCGTTATGTTGCAAAGAATGTGGTGGCCGCAGGTTTGGCAAGTAAGTGCTTAATTCAGATTTCTTATGCGATTGGGGTTGCTAAACCCACTTCAGTGATGGTGAGCACCTTTGGCACTGGCAAGATCTCTGATGAGAAAATTGCACAACTCGTTTCTGAGCACTTTGACTTACGTCCAAAAGGCATCGTCAAGATGCTGAACCTCTTGCGTCCGATTTATCGCAAAACAGCAGCGTATGGCCACTTTGGTCGTGAAGAGCCAGAATTTAGCTGGGAGCAATGCGATAAAGCACCTGCATTACGTGCCGCAGCGGGGCTATAAGTAGCAAATAACTAGCATTGAAGCCAAAGATGGCGAAATTGATTACAATTTCGCCATACCTTCAAGGAGCGCTGCAAGGAATGCTGAGAACCAGTATTGCCTCAGGCTTGAGGGGAGTAAATTTTGGGCACACCCCAATTTGCTAATTGCAACTGCGCTCGCTAACCCATGATTCAATGGCTAGCGAGTACCCACTCCAGCATTGAATCGTATTTAGCTGGAGCATTCATGAATACCGTTTCTGATTTCAACTTACAAGACTTTGTCGCAACGCGTTGCGCAATTGCTGATATTTCTTTGGCAGACTTTGGCCGTAAAGAAATTGCGATTGCCGAAACCGAGATGCCAGGCTTGATCGCTATTCGCGATGAGTTTGCAGCACAACAGCCATTGCGCGGTGCGCGTATTACCGGCTCATTACACATGACCATTCAAACGGCTGTGTTGATTGAAACATTAGAGGCGCTCGGTGCCGAGGTGCAATGGGCCTCTTGCAATATTTTCTCTACACAAGATCACGCCGCTGCTGCAATTGCAGCGAACGGTACACCCGTGTTTGCAATTAAGGGCGAAACCCTTGAGCAGTATTGGGATTACACCCACCGTATTTTTGAGTGGGCAGATGGCGGCTTTACCAATATGATTTTGGATGATGGCGGCGATGCTACTTTGTTGTTGCATCTGGGCGCGCGTGCTGAGAAAGATCAGGCCTGCATTGGCCATCCGACGAGCGAAGAAGAAACTATTTTGTTTGCTGCTATTAAAAAGAAATTAGCGCAAGACCCTACTTGGTATTCAACTCGCCTAGAAAAGGTAAAGGGCGTGACTGAAGAAACTACTACTGGTGTACATCGTCTCTATCAGATGTTTGCTAAAGGTGAGTTGAAGTTCCCAGCAATCAATGTGAATGACTCAGTCACTAAGAGTAAGTTTGACAATCTTTATGGTTGCCGTGAGTCTTTGGTTGATGCGATCAAGCGCGCTACTGATGTGATGGTTGCCGGTAAGGTGGCCGTGGTTTGTGGCTATGGCGATGTAGGTAAAGGTTCTGCGCAAGCCTTGCGTGCCTTGTCCGCACAAGTTTGGGTAACTGAAGTTGATCCAATTTGTGCATTGCAAGCTGCAATGGAAGGTTATCGCGTTGCCACTATGGACTACGCTGCTGATAAAGCCGATATCTTCGTTTCGGCAACTGGTAACTACCATGTGATCACGCATGACCATATGGTGAAGATGAAGAATCAAGCGATTGTTTGTAACATCGGTCACTTTGATAATGAGATTGATGTTGCCGGAATTGAAAAATACAAGTGGGAAGAAATCAAGCCACAAGTTGACCATGTCATTTTCCCGGCCGCCAATGGTCAGCCTGAAAAGCGCATCATCATTTTGGCTAAAGGTCGTTTGGTTAATCTTGGTTGCGGTACGGGCCACCCTTCCTATGTAATGAGCTCTTCTTTTGCAAATCAAGTGATTGCTCAGATTGAGTTGTGGAATGCGGTTGGAACCAACAAGTACCCGATTGGCGTTTACACCTTGCCTAAGCATTTGGATGAGAAAGTTGCACGCTTGCAGTTGAAGACTCTGAATGCCGAGTTGACAGTGTTATCGGATCAACAAGCCTCTTACATTGGCGTTACCAAGGAAGGCCCGTACAAGGCTGACCACTACCGTTATTAATCTGTAGATATAAAGTACATAGGCCCAAAATCATGGAATTAAGCGTTGAATTCTTTCCCCCTAAAACAC
>Ga0364908_10039_pt1 | contig 49014 bp, 45 predicted proteins | sample ExccelJu500002D4_2_FD_206965 | JGI IMG/M metagenome (GOLD analysis project Ga0364908, IMG submission 206965) | Enriched cells from Trout Bog Lake Hypolimnion, Wisconsin, USA - BchlTB.July02.5000.02.D4 | ecosystem: Environmental > Aquatic > Freshwater > Lake > Hypolimnion/Profundal zone | place...
CTACTGAAACTCCCTTTACGACTTAAACTCTGTAACCTAGCTGCCGAACTAATAGCAGGTAAAGGAGGACGCGCTACCTCTTTAGAAGAACCACCGCCTCCCACAGTCTTAGAAGAGTCTACTCCTTCAAGCGACATTTAATACCCCCTTTTAAAAAAAACTGTCAAAAAGAAACTATTCAATAGTTTTTTATAATTATAAATGAAATAAATTTTACAAACAAAAAAAATCGTGTTTTTTAAGAAAAAAAATAGAAGGTTAGGGTGAAACCCCTGTCTCTCCAATACTCTCTTGGAGGGCGAGCTGCCCGCACGCGGCAGCAATATCGTCGCCTTTCGTGTAGCGACAGGTGTTGACAATTTTCTTGCGGTCTAAAATTTCTCTAAATGACTCTATATCAGATCTTTCTGGACGCTTAAGCTTAAGCCCCATCACCGGATTGTAAGGAATCAGGTTAACCGTGCACTGCTTTCCGTAAAGGAGAGTAGCCAACTCCTCGGCATGCTCTTTGCCATCATTCAAGCCCGCCATCAGCGTATACTCATACGTAATATCGCGCTTTGTCTTCTCGGCATACCCCTCCATCGCCTGCAAAATCTCTGGCAAAGGGTAGCGCCGGGCATACGGGATGATCTTCTCCCTTAATTTCTGGTTAGGGGCGTGGAGCGAGAGCACGAGGTTGACCTTCAGGTCCTCTTCCGCAAATTTTAAAATGCCAGGGATCACGCCCACGGTAGAGACCGTGATCCTCCTCTGCGAAAGACCAAAGAACGAGGGGTGTGTTAAAAGATAAATAGCGCGGACAACCGCATCGTAATTATCCATGGGCTCGCCCATCCCCATAAAGACGACATGGGAGATACGCTTATCGTCTTGTGCGAGGTGGGCATTGACATGAAGCAACTGTTCGATAATCTCAGCCGTCTCGAGGTCGCGCTTTAAGCCCTTCTTCCCCGAGGCGCAAAAGGCGCAGCGCGCAGCGCACCCTACCTGGGAAGAGACGCAAAGTGTCAGCCTAGATGGGGCAGAAATTAAGACAGCCTCGACAAACTGTCCGTCCTGAAGGGCAAAGAGAAATTTCTCCGTCTCGTTGTCGGCAGAAGGGAGAGATCGAACCAGTTTAAGGAGAGGCAGGCCAAAGCGCTCCTTTAAGAGGACGCGGAGCTTTAAGTCTAGGTTGGTCATCAAATCAAAATCTGTCACCCCCTTTTTGTAGACCCAGTCGATAACCTGAAGGGCGCGAAAAGAAGGAAGCTCTAGCTCTTTAAAAAAGGCTTGAAGTTCTGTCTCTGATAAATTGCAAAAGGGCTGCATAAAATAAGACGTTAAAAAAGGAACAATTTTAGCAAAAATTGATTTTTATTGCTAAGTAAATTTCCAAGCTCGAACTGTCTATATATAGTACTTCCAGTCGAATCGCACCCGAAGCTTTTCAACCGGAAGCACTATATACTTTTTCATTGTTCGAAGATCGCAGCCCATCAATTTTTTTTAAGGGCGTACTTTTCATTTTCCCACCTCAAAAAGCTTTGCTTAAAAACTTTTTTTCGTTACACTGCTCCTTCACTTATAACATGCCGACGTGGCGAAATGGTAGACGCGGTAGACTCAAAATCTACTCTTGGCAACAAGGTGCTGGTTCGAGTCCGGTCGTCGGCAATCCACCGGACAAACTCTCTTCAAAGAGGATTTGTCCGGTTTTTTCATTTTCTAAGCCCTTGTTCTTTCGTCGTAATGAGCATGTTGTTAATCCTATTTTTGATTGTTTTTGGAAATAAGCTGTGCTTTCCATTGCAAGAGTGGGTGAGAGTTAATTTTCTCAATTAAATTGCGGTCTTGTGTAATCAATGCTGCTTCAATCACCCCTCTCTCAAACATGCTTTCAAGAAAAGCGTGGTCATTTTCACTTAAAGGAAAAAGAATCCCTAAAGCATTTTTACAATCAGTTAGTAGTTGGTTCGTCCAGCTTAACCAATCATCGTTGCGAAATGAATGTTTTCTAAGAACGGGAATAAGTTGATTTTTGAGTTCCCTTTCCTCGAATTGAATCTCTTCAATAGATATTTGACGCCAATCTTTTGATCCCATCGCACTATATACAAGGCAGGCGAGCCGAAGTTGTTCGATATTTAAAGGATACTTAGTTAACAATTGATGGGTATCAAATAAGTCGCGAGAGGCATGACGGCCAAATAATGCCGAAAGTTTTCCAGCACCAAGCTCATGTATATCTAAAAGAGCGATTTCTTTGGTTTTCCGCGTTCCTATGTTATGAGAACATTGCTTATGAATACCATACAAGTGCGTTCTAAACATAAAATTCAGATCTACTTCAAGGTTTCCGCTGCCTCCAAGCGCACTCGTATAGCGAAGTTGCCATTTTCCTCCTGCATGTTTTTCTGGAACCCGTCGAATACTTAAGCCTTCTCTTTGAAATACAGCCTCTAAAGCCTTTTCTACTTCTGGACGTTCAAGAAGCATCTCTTGTCTATCAAGTTTCCCAATATAGTTCAGGTCGATGTCCACAGATAACCGAGGAAGGTCAAAAAAGAAGAGATTTAAAGCCGTGCCTCCTTTTAGAACCAATCGATCCTTCAAAAACGGATGTATGCTAATACCATCGAGGATGGCCATCAGATGCCAAACTTTTTCCATAATTTCAGGACGGAATCCTGTCTCTAGAGCTTCTCTCAATAATTCTTTCTTAGATATTTCCATTAGGCTCTTCCCATTCACGATTGATTAAACTCAAAGGAACAATTAGATTCCATTTTGAGATCATTTTTTGAGGTTGTTTATGTTTACGTTCTAGGTAATGCGGTTTCAGAGGGCGATGTTTACAAAGATTTTCGAGATAACTTTCTGGTATCATTAGTCTTTCACGATGAGTCTCTAAGAAAAACCCAAGTTTAGCAATCGTGGTCGCATTACCCAAAAGAAGGACATACTTCAATACCTGATCTAGATCGAGATATTCAATGCTCTCAAGAGAAAGCCAAATTTCTTCCCAAGACCCACATAAATGCGGGCGATCTAAAACATCAACCAATGTACGTTCAAGAGTAGTTACTAATATACTTTGACCTAGTCGATCGACGGATTGAGTGCCAAATTGCTCATTATTGTTTGCCTTCAATGCAGTTGGAATTGACACAGCTTGGTATTCAATATCTTTAAAAATAAAGGGAGCCATTACTCGTTTTTTTGAGAGGTAGATAAATTTGCTAGAAGTAGAATGCAATTTTCCATGTAAATCGAGAGCAGTTCGATAGCCCAAAATTGCGTCCTCTGCCATCTTGCTGGTAACTAAAAAAGGATCAATTGGATAAGAGTTTGCAATCGCTCCCTTGGGAATAGAATAATACAAGCCTCGACGGATTCGAAAGATATGGCCTTGTTTCTGATGGTAGGCTAAAGAATTATGCAGGGTCGAGTGATTGATTAAACCTGTAGATTCCTTAGATAGCCAAGCACTGAGTTCACTTACCGTAAATATCTGATGTTGAGCAAAGAGGGAATCGAGTTTCATGCAACTTGTCCTTTTTCTTTATTATCACTAATTTCATTAGTATTTTTCAAGAAAATTGTCAAGCTTTATACGGATAGAGCTTGTTCATTTTCTTTATTATCACTAAATTTGATAGTGTTTTCAAAGAAAATCATCAAGTTTTGCTTGTTATGAAAACCTCAGTTTGCCATAATCGTCAGTTCAATCACGGACCAAGGAGCCGCTACTCATGCTTCAATTCATTTCTTCAAAACTGACTGGATTTATTAGCGTTCTTTTGGCCTTCGTGTCGGCTTTATCGACGCAAATCCTAAACTCATCGGAGAATCAAAGTATGGAATTTATCGCTCATAAACAAATTGGATCAGGAAAAGAAGGTGCATTATAATGGACCCCAAAAATTGGACAGAAAATAGAGGGTGATTTTGTTATGTAAACATGCTATATTTTTTTTAAAATTAGGAGTTTATATACACATGAGGTGGACCCCAAAAACTGGACAACTTCTACCTAAAAAGTTGTCCAGTCGATTGGGTCCACCTCATCTTGCTTCATGTCTAAAAGTTTTTGTCGGTAAGTGAGCATCTCTTCCTTGTTAGAAACCTCTGACATTCGTTGTCCAAAATCTTCCATCCATTTGTAGCCATTATAGAAAGCTTTTACAGCTTCAATTCCTGCATTTATTTCATTCAACATAGTAATCCTTTTTTATATTTTTAGCTCTTTTGAAAATTCATAGCTGATAAGTTGTAAGGGTTCGGTTTTTTTAAAAGCTGCTTCATCATGAGAAATTTTTAAAAGTTTCTTTCCTCCATCTGTGTGAACTATTTTTGCAACAAATTCTAAAACTTCTTTTTCTGAATCGGAAAAAACACTTAATTCGGGCATTTCAATGCTTTTTAAAATGTGATGCCCTCCAGAAATCAAAATTCCCTTAGAGAGAAATAGCTGATAGATGTTCTGAAACTGATCTGGGCATGGGCCGTGTTCTAAATGAACATACCTAGCTCCTGTTATGCTCATCCCATGTTGTTGAAAATGTTTAAAGTCCGCGTAAAACAAGGCTTTATTTAAAAACAAAGGGCTTTTTGTAAACCCTATCAAATAGCGCACTGCTTGTTTAAACAGTTCTAAACAAAACGGCCTGTTGCCGCTATAAATGTTAGAGGATTGGCTTTTCCAATGAACTTCAAGAGCATTAAGTTCTGCGTAGGCTTCATCACATTTCAAACGAATATGATCATCCTGAACAACATCTTGTACAAAATATGTCTCCCAACGTTTGATGCTTGCTTCTCCAACTTTTAAATAGTTAGCAAAAGCAGTTTGAGACATTCCAAGCGAAGCGCGATATTTGATAATCTCTTCAGATGTCAAAAGATTATGTTGCTTGCGATATTTATCCGCAGCGCTCCTTCTAAGCACATTCATTTGCTCCCCATCCATTAACGGCGTCTGACATTTTGTGCAAACAAATGAGGGCACGACCACCTCGACTTCCTCTCCTTTTATCTCAGGATTAAAGCGGATGTTTTTTGATTCAAATTTTTCACAATCACAATTTAGGCACTTCATTTTACTCTTCTCCTTTTTGTTCTGTCGAACGGCTTTGATGCAGTGAGACGTAATAATATCGCTCATTCTTCAAAACAAATTTGATATACATTTGCTTAGCACATCTAGGACTCCACCAGCTAAAGGCTAGTAATTCAAGCCCAGCTATTGCTTTCTCATAGGACTTTTGTGGAGGTCTTGATCCCTTGTAATCCTTTGGAGAAATTTCCTCCAACAGCTCCCTAATCAACTGCCAAACATCATTTGTGTTCCCGATGTCGAGATCATTTAACTCACCGACAACCTTAGAAGGGGTAGCAAACACCCCGTATCGGTTTTTTAAAAACTCTTTTGCTTCATCTAATCGCTTGGTCAGCTCTCGATCCGAGGGGCGCTTATCGTGCATTTCATGTCTCTTCGTATATTATTATAGCATCATATGATACCGTCATGCAAGAAAAAAGTCAATACTCTAGGCGTTATTTCTATTCCTCAATAGTGTTTATCATATTAAAAATTAAATGTTTATGATAATTGAAAGAAGATTCGTTGCTTCGAAAGTTATGAACATATGAACAGCCGCTGCGAAGGAAGAAGAAGACAGTTTTTTTCTAAAATATAAAAAACCCCCCTTTCAGGGGGCAAGAAGTATCATATTTGTTTTGCATAAAATACTACTAACTGATAGCCTGAAACTTCGTTTCAAGAACCAATTGTTGTTTTTTGAGAAAACGAAAAAAACCGTCAACGTTGAAATTAAATATTTACATTTGAGCATAACAAGATCGGCTCAAAATTCTGTCCAGTCTTATGGGTCCACCTTAGTATTGAGCTTAATACGTTGAAAATTCTCAGTAATTCTTGATGTTAACTCATTTTTTATTTTTGGAATCTCTTCGAAAAAGAATTTATCGAGATAAAGTATACAACAGAAATTTTAAAAAGATGCACTATCCTCGTCTATTCTTTTTACTCTGTCTATTGGGACCCTACATTCTCCTCCATGCGACGCCATGGTGGCTAGAGAGCAGCTATCTGCTATGGACGACCAAAAAAACTCCTCTATCAGCGCCACTCTTAACCTCTGCCTCCCTTACCGATCCTTTACCAGGTGCCTTGAGGCAGCCTGGCACCAAAATCTTGATGGGCGACCAAGCAGTCGATATAAGTTGGCAAAATGGCGCGCGCATTGCCCTAGGAGGCTGGATCACCACCTGTTCAGTGGTTGGCGTGGAAGGCTCTTTTTTTGCTCTGGCAAAGAAGAGACACCAGCAATCCATCTATACATCGGGTGACCCTGGATCGTTAAATGTGGCTGTGCCGATCTACGACGTCACAGGTTTATGGGGCTTAAACGGAGTGCCAGGAGAGACGGTCTTCCTGCTTCCTGGGCCCCTGTTTGGACCTGGGTTTGAGGGCCGCTTTGTCTTAAAGATGACAAGCCAACTGTTTGGCTCTGAGCTCAATATGCTCACCAATATGCGAGAGCGATGTGAGTCTAGCATCGAGGGTATAGGAGGCTTTCGCTGGATTCAATTGCGAGAATCTTTACTTTTTATCGGCCAATCGGCTGCCTTGCCCAATTCCCCTTATGCTGGTAGCTTCTACAACATTAAAGATAGCTTTAAAACAGACAATAACTTCTATGGGCCTCAAGTCGGATTGAGAGCAGAGTACACATTCAATAGCTGGTTGTTGAACGGCTTTACAAAAGTGGCGTTGGGATGCATGCAACAGACCTTAAGTATAAGAGGTAGGAGTCAAACCTCTGAAGGCAACCTGTTCTATCTTACAAAAAATAGTGGTAAAGAACTCTTGAAAGGAGGCGTCTTTGCCGAGCCGACAAATCGCGGATCAAAGACGCGGAATGCCTGTGCAGTCGCTCTGGAAGCAGGAGTCAATTTAGGGTGTCGTTTCTTGCGCTGCATAGAGATAGGTGCGGGTTACAACATCTTATGGCTAAATCAACTGCTTCGTCCAGGAGAGCAAATCGACAGGAAGATCAACCCCACCCGCACAGCTTTAGCAGAAGCTTCTCGAGAAAGCGTCGGCGTCGGCCCGGACAGCCCCGTGCCGTTCGGGGCTGCAACCGCTGCGCCGCTTCCGAGTGGACCAAAGCGTCCTAAGTGGAAGCATCACGCCACAAATTTTTGGGCTCAAGGTTTAAATGTCACTATAAATCTTTCATTCTAGTTTCACACATCTAAAAAAAATCCGTAGACAGCTCCCTGTCAGGGCGGGCCCTGAAAACAACTAAATTAACGCTTTACCCTAAAATTAACGTTGGTCGACTGTCTGTAAAGACTAAATGGACAAGAATCACGATCAGAACTAAGCTTACCAAAAAACACGAACCCCTCAACAGGTTTTTTCTTTCAAGACCGAAACTACCCGTGACCTGTGAAAGATGAGCCAAGTGGAGGTTAGTTATTTATAAGTTTCTAATTGAAATAGGAGTGATTAAGATGTCTAAATTTTTCTTTATTTTTTTGTTTAATGTACTTTCTTTGTCGGCAACGCTACACACAACAAATAACCAGTCTGAACTCTCAGACGATCCACGAGAGCTTTATATTGACCTGATAAAGAGAGTTGTAGCCAACACAATTTATCAAGATCCGGGTATTGATCAATTGATTTATTATCCGAATGTCAGAAAAACAGGAGGAGATTGGCCAAGCATTGCACACACAATGATTGGAACAGAGAGATTAAATAATATTCACTTTTGCTTAAAAAATATTATTGAAAATCAAATACCTGGTGATTGTATTGAAACCGGTGTATGGCGTGGCGGGGCTGTAATTTTGATGAGAGCTATTTTAAAAGCTTATAATGATACCACACGTACTGTCTTTGTTGCAGATTCATTTGAAGGATTACCTCCTCCAAATCCAATAAAATATCCGGCTGATCGAGATTTAAATTTATATAAATATTCTTGTTTGGCTATTTCATTAGATCAAGTTCAAGAAAACTTTAAAAGATATGGGCTACTGGATAATCAAGTGGTATTTCTTCAAGGCTGGTTTCGAGATACGCTTCCAACGGCTCCCATAGATCAAATTGCATTGTTGCGTTTGGATGGCGACCTGTATGAGTCTACAATGGATGCTTTAACTAATCTATATCCTAAATTATCCATAGGAGGTTATGTTATTATTGATGATTATGGTATATTAGCTTGTGAGAAAGCGGTTAGCGATTACAGAGTAAAAAACAACATTAATGATCCAATAGAACAAATTGATGGAGCAGGGATTTATTGGCAAAAAAACATTACCTCTAACTAACTCGATATGGCTTATGACTACATGAAAGAATCACTGCTTTGGCAACAATGAACACCTCTCTAGTCTTTAAGTTTAAAAATTGGGGTCGTTCTTGAACTTGGTAAATTTTTGCGCTTTGTGCAACACACTTCCGCTGGTGATGAAAGTCCCCTCACCTCGGTAGTGCAGCGTACACGGATACTTCGACTCTTTGGCAACATGAGCTTTTACCACTTCCAAGATAAGGATCTGCCTAATCTTAGAGGGTGGAAAATCTTGTTTTCGATAAATCTTTTTCATTGCACTTCCCCCCCCCCGGAAATTTTACTTGAATACCTCACCTTAAATAATCTATCCTGTTCAAGGATAGGAAAAATTTAAAGAGGCTTATGATCAGAGTGTATGTCTATTCGAAATGCTCTACCTGTAAAGAGGCTCTTCGTTTCTTAAAGCAGCTAGGTATCAAAGCTGACACCAAAGAAATCACCGAAACGCCTCCCTCCCTAGATGAGTTGCGGACAATGCTGCATTTTCAAAAAGGCAACTTAAGAAAGTTATTTAATTCCTCTGGGAATCTCTACCGCGAAATGGGTCTTGCCAACACAGTTGACAAGATGCCCCTTCCACAAGCTCTAGAGCTGCTTACAACGCACGGTATGCTCGTCAAACGCCCGTTTTTATTAGGCAAAGATTGTGGTCTACTCGGATTCAATCAAGCGGAGTGGGCCACATTACATTAATTTAGCCATTTTTTATGTTGGGTTTAAGCCGCCGTCAAAGCGAAATTTTAAGTTTTATTCACGAGTTTATCAAACGGGAAAGCCACTCCCCGAGTTTCCGAGAGATTCAAAAGGCCTTCCGCTTAAAGTCTGTCAGCACTGTCTCGAGCCACATCAAGATCTTGAAGCGCAAAGGCTTTATCCAATCCGAAGAGAGGTGTAGGCGGTCGCTGCAACCCCTCAACTTGGAAAAAGAAAATCGACAAAATGAGGTGAGAAAAGTCAGTGAATTCCACGAGGCCCCTTCATACACCTCTTTTGTCTCTCTCCCCTTTATCGGCCACATCTCTTTCGACTCGCCCATCGAAACGCTGATCGACCCTCCGATCATGCTCATTCCAGACTACCTTGTCCAGACTAAGGAAAATTCCTATGTGCTTAAAGTTAAAGGAGATTCACTAAATAGTGAGTTGATTGGACACGGGGATCTGCTGATTGTGGAGGCCAAGCCAAACGCCTTTGATGGCGAAACGGTCGTGGCAACTCTCGAAGAGAGAAAGAGTGTGATCCGGCGCTACTATGCCACGGAAGAAGAGGTGCGCCTCGTCAGCGTGAGCGATGCCCCTCCTCTCGTTTTGCCCCTCAAGGCCGTCCTTATTCAAGGCGTCGTGACGGCCGTCCTTCGGATCTTTATTTAGTACCCTCTTCAGACACTTCAAAGGCAAAGTGAAAGAAAAAGGCCACAGCAGGCGCAAGCACCACTGTCATGGGAAGCAAGATCATAAAGGAGTGAATGACGGTAAAGAGCGGTAAGTGCCCCCCATCGCAGCAAAGAAGGGTGAGACGAAAGGCAAAATAGAGAAGAAAGCTCAAGAGGAGTTTAGGAACAATCCCTAAAAAAAAGGCAAGAAGCGCCTGAAAGGGCTCCACCTTGATTCCTCTCCAGATCTCCAACAGATCTTTCACATTGATCTCTTTCTTTAAGTGAAATTTGGGAGAGGCAAAGAAGAGGAAGGCGATACAAGCAACCATAAAGAGGCCAATGAGGAGATAAATCACAAAGGGCACAAAAGCAAAGATGGCGGAAAAGAAGAGGCCGATCAACGGGATCTCCTGCAAGATGAGGTAGAAGCCTAAGAAAAACCAGAGGAGGAGATAGAGGATCAAAAGAAGGGGGGCAAGCGAAGCGGCGCGGATGATGACGTCAAAGCGAGAGAGCGCAACTTTCAGGTAGCTTAACGAGCGGCCACGCCCTGCCACCTCTTCGCTATAGGTGTGGATCATCACAGGTGCACCGGCTAAAAAGATGCCGAAATTGATAAAAAAGGGGAAGAAGGCAAGCCCTGTCTTTAACCAAGGGTCGTTTAAAGAGAGCTCCAGAGCGACAAAGAAGAGAGACACCAAGCCTGCTAAGAGGAGAAGCGAAGCTGTAAAGAGGAGCTTCTTCATGTAAAAAGCAAAACGGAGCGCTCGGTTAAACATCTCGGGGATCTTCTGTAAGTCCATAAAGTACCTTTCTCTAAATAAGTTCTCGAATCGTCTCTCTTTCTCTCGTCAGCTCGCGGACAGTCTCTTTTAATCCCTGCTCTAAAAAAGGGTCTAAGGCGAGCCCTTTTTCAACAGTGTAGTCAAAACCGCCTTGAGAGGTGCAAGGAAAAGAGAAAATTAGCCCCTCTTCAATACCGTAGGCATTCGCATCGCTCGACACAGCGAGCGAAAAGCAGTCGCCCCGTAGCGTAGACTCTTGGAGGGAATGGAAGGTGTCGATCACACTTTGGGCCGCAGAGGCGGCAGACGACTTGCCTCTCGAGGCAATGACCGCTTCGCCCCTCTTTCGGACAAGCAACTGATACTCCCCTTCCAGCCAGCTTCTGTCGATCAGTTGCTCCACAGCGCTTCCATGAACTGAAGCATGAACAAAGTCAATCACTTGCGTTGAGGAGTGGTTGCCCCAGATGGAGAGGTGTTTGATTTCCGAGGGATGTGCTAAGGCTTTCCTTGCGAGAAACCCCCTTGCTCGATTCTCGTCAAGCCTGGTCATGGCAAAGAAATTCTCTCGTCGAATGCGCTTAGCCGCTGCTCTAGCGATGAGGCAGTTGGTGTTGCAGGGATTCCCCACAACGAGCACACGCACATCTTTGGAGGCAACCCTGTCGAGTGCCCTCCCTTGCTCTTGAAAGATCTTCCCATTGTCTTTTAAAAGGTCGGCCCGCTCCATGCCGAGCGTCCGCGGTTTAGCACCCATCAAAATTGCCACATCGACGTCGGCAAAGAGCGCATACGGGTCGCTCCCCACCACAATCTCTTGAAGGAGTGGGTAGTTGCCGTCTTCGAGCTCCATCTTAACGCCTTGGAGTGCTTGTAGCGCCTCCGGAAGCTCTAGGATGTGAAGCGCGATGGGATATCTCTCACGAAAAAGCTCCCCTGCGGCAATTCTAAACAAGAGACTATAGGCAATTTGCCCTGCTCCACCTGTGACAGCAATGCGCCTTATGCGAGACATATCAGCACCTTTCCTCTGCTATTCTTAAACGTCTCAAACTGAAGGGTCGTACGAAGGACTTTACGGACAAATCCTTCGGGAAAGCCCACCCAACGAAGAGCTGACTCGCGTTCGATGAAGAGGGTGAGCTCGTCGAGTGGATAGAGACTGTCGGCGCCATAAAAGTAGGTCATTGCAAGACGCATCACCTCTTGCCGGCTCCCTTCTACCTCTCGAGAGACAAAGAGCTCCTCTTCGCTTTGGATGAGAAAGGTGCCAAAGAGTCCTTCAGGGAAAAAGAGCTTCTCAAACCAGCGCATGAGTGTAAGGGCAAAAGGAGAAGGCGTCAAGATGCGCTCGCACCGCTCCATGAGCTCTTCTAGCGTGGCAAGCCCTAAGCGCCTCTCGACCCAAGGAGTGATCAAAAGGGTGAAGATCCTCTCCCATGTACGGCGGATCAACGAAAGAGAGTCTGGGGCAAAAAGAGCCTCTTTGATTTTCTCGACCCACTCTTGTTGAAGAGAGGTGGGGGTTCTTTTCAGTTCAATGCGTTCAAGCGGCGTAAGTTCTAGAGAATCGACCAAAAAGTCAAGGCCTTCTGCCTTTAAAAAGAGCGCGACTTTTTTCTTGCTCTGAGGCAAAAAAAGAGTGCGAAAAAAAGAGAGAAGGTCGACTTGCTTCCAAGAAGGCGCTAAGCTTTGCATAGATTTTACGTCGACAAGGGGCCCTATGCACAGAGCCTGAAACGCTTCGCCGAAAGAAAGCTGCTTGGAAAAAGATGGGGCGTGAGGGCGAGACTTAAAACCGGGATTAGGGAGCTTAGGCTCTAACTTCCTAATGCTCTTAACATCAATTGTCTCTATGGCATAAACTGCTTCTAGTCCATGACTATAGGCCTGCTTCATAGGGTCAAGCAGCGCGCTTTGTGCTGCTTTGTCTTTTTCTTGTAAGAAGTAACTCATCATTTAAATGCTTTTATCATAAATCTCCATTTCTGATAAGTAAAAAAAAGAAAGGAACCTCATGAAAAAGAGCCCTCTCCAGAACTCCGCCACCTCATCTTTCACCTCCTCTACCATCCCCCTTACCGCCCTGCAGCTCTCTCTGATGGAGGGGCGCCAGATCGAGATCTTGATTCACTTGTGGGACAATAGCCCAAAAGGGTTAAAAGAGCTTGTGGCTCTCTGCACCGAACTTGCCGCTCTAAACCAGCAACAGACTCTCTCTGCTTTGGCCCGTGCGTTAAACCACACACAGCTTCTCTTCTTAGTTCAAGCCACTCAAGGCAAAAACAACGCCCTTACCGAAACACTCTTTACCTCCCTCAAGCCTGAAGTGTTTTATAAGTTGTTTAAAATGAAAGAACAAGAAGATTTAACCCCCCTCTTTATTCCCTTTTTGCAGTGCGAATCTTTCCTCCATCAGTTGACTGTTTTAAGCCACGCGCTCTCTTTAGATCTGGAACAAAAAGACAGAGACTTCCTTTCCTTGGAGGCTTTGATTGAACAGTTGGATCCTCTCCAGAGCAGTTACGAAGAGTTAAACAGCATCGAGGCAAAGGCAATGGGGCTAAAGAGCGAGCTTTCTCTGTCGTTACAGCTGGTCGACAAGACGCTAGGACTTGCGTGGAATAGTACGCGGACCGATCTTTTAGAGAAGTTCGACCAGATCAAGCATTCTCTACTCACACTTCTTTACAAAGTGGGCAGTAAAGAGCGGCGCGATGCTCAAGCTACAGGCTCTTTTTTGCACTTAAAAAAGCGCCTCTTTTCCGTCTATGGCAACATGGAGTCTAAAGAAGGCATCGAAGCGCTCCTCGACAATGAGCCCGCTTTAGAGGCCCTCGCCAAATTTTCCCTCTGGAACCTCTCCGACTATTGGAAGATTGGGCTTCTTCCCCACATTCAGTCGCCCGAAGAATTGAAGGGCTCTCATGAAGCGCCTCTATTGAAGGAAGTGGAGGCAAACTTAACAAAACTTGGGCTTCGGCAAGTGAAGGACTTAAAGGAGGCAACTATCTGCTCGCTCAAGACTTTAAGTGCGTACATCCAAGAAAAAAAAGAGATACTCCGTTAATTATTCTTTGCAAAAACAACGACAAATGTGGTAGTTTAAATAGGTAAGAGATTTTTTGGATTTTAAGACCAACGACTCTCTTATAAAAAGGAGGTTTACCATGACCAAAGAGGTTGTTAGACATCGCAGAGATGACAAAAAAAAACCAGCCCTGTCGGCTAAAGAGCGTAAAGCCAAAAAGCAGCAAAAAAAACAGGGTAAAACAAGCGCTATCTAATTTTAGAGGGGCGCATACGCCTGTATGCGCCCTTTTTCTTGACATTTTCACTTAGGAACCTTACAGTCGTTGCTTTTTAAACGTTATGTAAAGGTCCTTTTTTATGCCCACCACTTTACCTGTTCTATCCACCACACTCTCCTCCTCTCTCAACTCTCTTTCCAACAAGGTCAGACAAAAACTCTCCGAACACCCAACTATCTATAAAATAGTCATTGTCGCAAGTCACATCTTCCGTATGATGGGCATGTTTGCGATGCTGACCTTGCATCCCGGTTCTTTCCTTAAAAAATGCTCGTTTATCTTAATTCCAAGCCTCCTCTACCGCCTATCCGTCGAAGCTCCCTGTCCCTTTAAATTTGCCCTGCCCTCCTCTATAGGCGCCATTGCTCTTCACATGTTCACCTTAAACACCCTCTCCCCCTTCCTTCGATTAGTACCATTTTGGTGTTATTTCACCTACGTTGTTATTCTCGCCGACACAGAGGTCAACAAAGCGCTTCAGAGCAAGGTGTGTTGTCGTCGATGAAGATCTCCTCCCCTTTTGTGACGCATATCGAACTCTCTTTGGGTAACCAACTTAAGCAAGATCTTCTCGCTCAAGGGTTTTCATTTAAGACTCCCCAATACACGCTCTTTTCTGCCCACAAAAAAGGAGTCTCTTGCACCCTCTATGAGTCCGGTAAGCTCGTCGTCCAAGGAAAAGAGATGGCCGAATTTATCGAGTTTTATCTGGAGCCGAACCTTCTCCACTCCTTCCACGTTACACACGGCGAGCTCTTTCTCGACCAGAGCGCGCGCATTGGCTCCGACGAGTCGGGAAAGGGCGACTTTTTTGGTCCCCTGGTCGTCGCCTCTCTCTTTGCAGCACAGGATGGAATCCTTAAGTTGAAAGAGCTAAACTGCCGCGATTCCAAGACTTTAAGCAACGCTTTCTGTCTGGAGACGGCAAAAAAGATTAAAAGTTATTATCCCCATGAGATTGTCGCCATTTCGCCTCTTAAATACAACGCCCTCTACCAAAAATTCGGCAACCTCAATCATCTGCTCGCCTGGGCGCATGCGACCGCTATTCAGCGCTTAAGCGAAAGGACAGGCTGCATTGACGTACTCATCGACCAATTTGCCTTAAGTAAAAGAGTCATGGAAGAGGCCATTTTACAAAAGAAGCTCTCCATCAATCTGACTCAAAGACATAAGGCTGAAGAGGATATGGTGGTCGCTGCCGCCTCGATTCTCGCACGCGCTGCCTTTCTGGAAGGCCTTAAAAGCTTAAGTGCAAAGTGCGGCTTTACCCTTCCCTTAGGGGCTTCTGAAAAAGTGAAAGAGACGGGCAGAGTTTTTGCCAGAAAGTATGGAAAAGAGGCGCTTCAACATGTCGCCAAAACACATTTTAAAACCTTTGAACAAATAGAGCCTTAACCATGAAGAGATTATTTTTTGTTATGCAGCTCATGATCGCGTTTCAGGCTGCCCTCCACGCCGATTTTACCACAGAGAGCATTGGCTCAGAGACACTGACGCCACCGAGTAGGCGGAATTTTGGGGGTATTCAGGCAGACGGCGATTATATCGGCCGCTCAAAGTTTAGCAACAGTTTCTTTAAAGGAGAAAAGATCGGCTACTCCGAGTGGGAGGTGACGCCCGCCTACACCTTCCTCATCTGCCCGGACAAAAAAGAGGCCTTTGAAGTGGGCATTGGCTACAGCCAAGACAGCTTAGTCTGGCAAGAGAACCCCTTCTTTCACGAGCAGCTCTTTAAGAATATCCGCTTATCCTTGGGCTGCTCGAGCGAGCGGCTCGAGCGCTGGATCTGGCAAGCGCAGGGCTTTATGAACATCAACATCAAAGGATCGAATATCTGGCAATATGCAACCTACGATGTGGTCCTTTGGGGTCGGTACGCTTACTTCGATTGCTTAGGCGTCAACTTGGGCGCTTTAGGCTTTACAGGGCTTCAGATCAACCGTGTCTACCCCATCGTCGGCTTTGACTGGCGCTTTTTCCCCGCGTGGCAACTAAACCTTATTTTCCCTGTCAATCTCTCCCTTGTCTATACTCCGATCGACAATTTTTCCCTTGCCCTTGCCACGCGCTTTTTCTTTTCCAGAAATCGAGTCGATAAGAGCGCAGAGCTCTCTCAAGGCGTCTACGAATACAGAAACCCCGGGATCGAATTGGGAGCAAAATACACGCTAGGCCCTCTGTTGCTCGCTACACTGCACGGCGGATACACCTTGGGTGGACGTTTGAGGATCTGGAACAGAAGTCATAAAGAGGGCCGTCGTTTTGACTTTAACGGCGCCCCTTATGCCGGTGCCGAAGTGGCTCTGCACTTTTAGATTGGAAGGATCCAGGCTATGCGAGTGGGCGTCGTTATTCCAACGTACCGGGCGAGAAAAGAGCTTCCTTTTGTCTTGCCTTTTCTTTTTGCTTCTCCCTTAAAGCCTACTATTCTCATCATCGACTCTTCTTCTACGGACGGAACGGTCGACTATGCGAAAGAGATGGGCTGTGTAACACTCGTTATTCCCAAAGAGGAGTTTAACCACGGCTTGACCCGTGAAAAGGCCAGGCGCCACATCGAGGCGGAAATTGCCGTCTTTTTAACTCAAGACGCCCGCCCGCTCGACCAGAGCCTACTCGAAAAACTCGTCGAGCCGATTGTGCAAGGGAAAGCGAGCATTGCCTACGCGCGCCAAGTTCCGAAAGAGGGAGCCGGGATTTTTGAGGCTTTCCTAAGAGAGTTTAACTACCCCGATGTAAGCCATTTACGCGGCCTGAAAGAAGCAAGACGGTATGGGGCAACAACCTTTTTCTGCTCAAACTCCTGTTCCGCCTTTTCAACGAAGGCCTTAGATGAGGTAGGCGGTTTCCCTAGGGTGTTGATCGGAGAAGATACCGCCGTCACCGCTAAGCTCCTCCACAAGAGCCACAAAATCGCCTACGTGGCTGAAGCCGTTGTCCGCCACTCCCACGCCTACTCCCTAAAACAGGAGTTTCAGCACTATTTCGATACGAGCGTGGCAAGGCGAGAATACGCCTCTTTAATCGACCTTGGGGGAAGTGATGCGGCGCGTGGCCTACTCTTTGCTAAAGGTCTGATAAAAAAAGTTGTGCGAAAAAAGCCCTATTTACTCCCCTACACCCTCTTGCACATTACCGCTAAGTGGCTCGGCTTTGCAATGGGCCGACTTGCGCATGCTTTGCCTCTGTGGGTCAAAAAGAGATTAAGTGCCCAAAAGGCTTATTGGGCTAATTCTTAGTTCTTGCAAATATTGCCCTTTCTCTCTATCATGGATCTTTTTTTCTAAGTGTCCTATGACGTATCGACTCTGTACTCTATTTTTCCTCCTTTTGACCTTCCTCAGCGGCAGCCTCGCTGCCTTTCCCATCTACGAAAGTCGCCCTGTAGGCAAGCTCTCGATCTGTATCAAAGGCAAATCGCCTGAAGACCTCTTCGTCGTGCGCTCAAAGCTCAAGACGACAGAAGGAGCCTTCTTTTCTCAAGCTGATTTTGATATGGATCTCAAGCTCCTTGCCAAAGAGTTTGACACGATCGACCCCTTCATCGAGGTGGTCGACGAGACGCTACACATCACGCTCAACCTCTCCCCCAAACCGATGATCCGCTCCATCGTTTTTCAGGGCAATGAAAAGATCCCTTCGAGGACGCTCTTCAGCGAACTCGAGACGCCTCTTTATTCTCCGTACGACCGAGACAGCTTTTGTAAAGCTTTTAACCAGCTGAAGCTCTACTATATCAAGCAGGGATTCTTCGAGTCGAATCTCTCTTACACGATGACGAGAGACCCTGAGGAAAATGCGATCGATATTTTGATCTGTGTCCATGAAGGGCGCTCAGGACTCGTCAAGCGCATCATCTTTAAAAACTTCACGTGGCAAGAGCAGTCTGAACTCCTCTCGAAGATGAACACCTCGAGGTACAACTTCTTCACCCACTTCTTCACCGGCTCTGGGACGTACCACAAAGAGGCAGTCGAACAAGACCAGCTCCAGATCATCCACTATCTCCAAAACGAAGGCTATGCCGACGCCAAGGTGACCATCACAGTCACTGAAACCTTTGAAGAGAGCAACCGGATCAACCTCATTATCACCGCCGACAAAGGGCCGCGCTACACAATCAGCAGAATCACCATCGGGGGCAACTGCCTCTTTGACAAAGCAACACTCTATAAACAGTTGACGATCTTTAAAAATGACCCCTACAACCCCGAAGAGGTAAGAGACAGCGCCAAGGCCATCATGGATTTTTACGGCCGGAAAGGCTACATCGACTGCATCGTCGACTTTACCCCCAAGCTAGACTACAGCACAGGAACCTTCTCCATCCATTTCGAAATCGAAGAGGGCGAAAAATACCGCGTCGGTCTGATCAAAGTCTTTGGCAACTGGAGCACCGAGACCCGCGTCATCATGAATGAAACACTCCTCGTGCCAGGAGAGGTCTTTAACAGCGACCGCCTCAAGCTGACCGAGTTCCGCCTACACAACATCGGCTACTTCAAAAACGTCAACGTCTACGCCGTCAAATCAGAGGGACAAGACGGGCTTGGCCCCCTCTACCGCGATGTCCACATCGAAGTCGAAGAGGCTCAGACTGGCAGTGTCAACGCCTTCTTTGGCTTGAGCACCATCGACAATATCTACGGCGGTTTGACCATCACGGAGACAAACTTTAGCTACAAGGGACTGACTCGATTTTGGAGAGATGGCTACAAGACTCTCCGTGGCGGCGGCGAGTACGCCAGCCTGAATGTCACTTTAGGCGTCCAAAATCGCTCTTTCGAGTTCTCCTGGACCAAACCCTACATCTTCGACAGCCTCTGGAGCTTCGGCTACTCCATCAACCACACCAACAACGGCTACGTTTCCAAAGACTACAACATCCGCACCACCGGAGTGACCACCAATGCGAGCTATCCCTACAACCCCTTTATGCGCTCCAACTTCTACTACCGCATCAAAAACACCTCCGTCCAACTCTATGGAAAGGACGAGGACGAAGCGACGAGCAAGGAACAAGCGAAAGGCCTTGCCGAACTTAAAGAACAATCCAAGAACGCTGGGCTCATCTCCGCCATCGGCCAAACGTGGACCTACGACGCCACCAACCACCCCCAAGCCCCCTCTAAAGGACTCAAGTCGCGCTATGAGGCAGAGTTTGCCGGTGTCGGCGGCGACAGCATCTTCTTCTCCTTAGCCACGTTGAATAGCTACTACTACCCCATGACGGCAAATAGCTTTCTTCGCTACCGCCTAGACTGGCTGCTCATCGTCCCCTTTGCAGGCACGACTCTAGATACCCTTCCTTTAGATGAACGGCTCTATTTGGGTGGCGACAACGTCATCCGCGGCTATCGCCCCTTCCGTATCGGGCCCCTCTTTAAAGGCACGGACGATCCCAAAGGCGGCCTTTCGATGCAGATCTACTCCATCCAATACACCTACCGCCTCTTCTCGCGCATGAACGCCTTTCTCTTCTTCGATGCCGGAGCCCTCTCTGCCAAGACCCTCGAATTTCAAACCCCTAGAGCCTCGCTCGGCTTTGGCGTCGACTTAAAAGTCATGCCCAACGCGCCCCCTCTGACCATCGGCTACGGCTTCCCCGTGAACCCCAAGAACAAGACCGAAGTGGAGCGCTTCTTTATCTCGATGGGGGGCAAATTTTAATTGTTTAGAGGCTCTTGCAAAACCTCGTTTAAACCAAGGAGAATAGAATGAACAAATTACACAAAGCCCTTTTACTTCTTACCCTCTCTATAGCCTCTTTTCAAGCCGAGGCTGGAGATGTAAAGGCAGGCGTTGTCAACTTCAAAACCTGTATCGAACAGTCTAAAATCGGCAAAAAAGAACAAGCCTATTTTGAGACGATGAAAAAACAGATGGAGACTTTCTTGGAAGAGAAAGAGAAGAATATGACTGAACTCTCCACCAAGTTTAACGACGCCGACTACATGGACAGCGTCTCTAAAGAGACACAAGCAGAACTCAAGCACAATTTTCGCAACTTAAACCAAGAACTCTCTCAGCTGCAAAACCAGTATTATCAGACGCTCCAACAAGCGAACGTCAGAATTCTCCAGAAGATCTCTGACATTGTCGCCCAGGCAGCAGCTAAAGTGGCCAAAGCACAAAGTTTAAACCTCGTCTTAAATCAAGAGGGTGCCTTCTATTACGACCCTTCCCTTGACATCTCCGCTCAGGTGGTGTTGGAGATGGATAAGATAGACAATGATGAGTTAAAGGCCGGCAAATAGGGCGTAGGCACCATGCACCTTTCATTGCAAGAAATTGCTAAGCTAACAGGTTCCATCGTCTCTGGACAACAAGACGCTATCTTTTCAGGCGTTGCCGACCTTGAACAAGCAACGCCTGAGGACGTCTCCTTCTACGCCAATCCGGCCTACGAAAGGGCCTTTAAGAAGAGCTGCGCCGGCGCCATCTTTGTCTCCCCTACCATCCCTCGGGAAGAGGGCAAGAACTATCTATTATCTGATAATCCCTCTCTTGCCTTTCAGAAACTGTTAAATTTGCTCCATGAAGAGCGAAAGCACTCCTATTTTTCAGGCGTTCACGAGACGGCCGTGGTTCACCCCTCGGTCAAGCTTGGAGAAGGCGTCACCGTAGGCCCCTACGCCGTCATTGAAAAGGAGTCGTCCATTGGGGCTGGAAGTTTTGTGGGAGCCCATGTCTATATTGGCCCCCACTGCTCTCTTGGCAAAGAGGTGCTGCTCCATCCCCACGCCGTCCTCCGCGAAGGCTGTAGGCTTGGGGATAAGGTGATCTTACAGCCAGGCGCAGTGCTCGGCGGCTGCGGCTTTGGCTATACCTTAAGTAAAGAGGGAGAGCACGTCAAACTCGAGCAGGTCGGGACCGTTGAGCTTCAAGACAAGGTGGAAATTGGCTCCAACTCCACCATCGACCGCGCCCGCTTTAAGGTGACAAAAATCAAGCGCGGGACTAAGATCGACAATCTTGTCCAGATCGGTCATGGCGCTGTGATTGGCGAGCACAACATCATCGTCGCCCAAGTCGGGATCGCCGGCTCTTCCGAGACCGGCAAGTACGTCACCATCGGCGGCCAAGCAGCCATTATCGGCCATCTCAAAGTCGGCGATTACATCTCCCTTGCAGGCCGCACCGCCGTCTCCAAGTCGCTGACCCAAAGAGGGGCTTATGGCGGGTATCCGCCCGAGCCTATTGATGTGTTCCACAGAAATAGCGTCTACTTAAAGAATATCGCGATATATGTGAAAGAGATTAAGGAGCTAAAGGAGAGGGTGGAGGAGTTGGAGGCAAAATTAAAAGAGGTGAACAGATAATTTAACAATTTCATAGCTTTATCGGGTATCTGTTATAATAACTATGTTTATTAATATAACAAAATTATTATTAATAAAACAACATGTTATCTACTAATTTACAACAAACTAGCCGGGTTTTCCAGGTAATTTTGGACGGTCTTTAGAAACTGGGCAGCCTGGACACCGTCGATAATGCGGTGGTCCAGGGAGAGCGTCAGGTGCATGACATGTCCAGGGATAACATTGCTTTCCTGCACAACAGGTGTGCGGACAATACCACCCACGGCTAAGATAGCCCCTTGTGGCGGATTGATGATGGCCTGAAAGCGGGTAATGCCATACATGCCTAAGTTAGAGATGGTAAAAGAGGCTCCCTGAAACTCGTGCATCTCCAGCTTACCCTCGCGCGCTTTACGCGCTAAGGCCTTAATATTTAATGAAATATCGAAGAGTGAAAGCGTGTCCGCTTGGCGGATAATGGGCGTGATCAGCCCCTCTTCCAGACTCACCGCAATGGCGACGTCGACACTCTTAAACAAGATCTGCTGATTCGTCTCCCTGTTAAATCCAGAATTGATCTCTGGATGGGCCTTTAAAGAGAGCGCCACAGCGCGCGTCACACAGTCGTTAAAGGTCACAGCCACTCTCTTCACTTCGTGAAGCTGGGAGCGAAAGTCGAGAAGGTGTGCGGCATTGATCACCTGTTCAATATAAAAGTGCGGAATGGTCTGCTTGGCCTCGACAAGCCGTCTTGCCAACACCGCGCGTAGTCGGCTGAGTGGCCTCTCTTCGTAAAGGGCGGCCTTTTCTGGTCTACCTTCTGTCTTTTCTAAGCCCACCTCTCTTTTTCCCTTTAAGTCGCGGCTCGTAATACGCCCGCCTGGGCCTGTCCCTCTAAGATCTTTCAGGTCAATCCCCTGCTCTAAAGCCAACTTTCGCGCAAGGGGCGTGACTTTGAGGCGTGTTCCGGTGGATGGTGGCTTTGTTGTTGGCTCTATTTTTTGTTTAAGGGGTACTGTGCTTTTCTCTGGTGTTGGCGCTTTTTCGACAAATTCCACAAGAGACTCCTCTTTGTCCTTGCTAAAGAGGGCTAACGTGGTGTTGATGGGCACTTCGCGCCCCTCTTCAACGACAATCTTTCTTAAAAAACCCTCGTCCAGCGCGCGGTACTCGACCGTGGCCTTGTCGGTGGAAATCTCAGCGAGTAGCTCATCGGCCTCGACAAACTCCCCTTCCTTTTTAAACCACTTGGCAATAGATCCTTGGATCATTGTCGGGGAGAGTTTGGGCATTTTGACTGCAAACGGCATAACTTACTCCAATATCTTATCTAGTGCTTCGCAGATTCTCTCGACCGAGGGCATGGTGGCCTTTTCGAGCACCTTGGAGTAGGGCATCGGCACTTCTCCTTGCGAAACGCGCATCAAGGGCGCATCGAGTTCATCAAAGCAGTGCTCCACAATCTGAAAACCCACCTCGCTCGAAATCCCGGCAAACGAGTGGCCCTCCTCAACTAAAAGCGCGCGGTGCGTCTTGGCTACAGACTGTGCGATCAGCTCAATATCGAGCGGCTTAATCGTGCGAAGGTCGATCACCTCTACGCTCTGGCCTTTTTGGCTAGCAAGAGCTGCCGCCTCTAGAGCCAAAGAGACCATGCGGCCATGAGTAATGAGACTTACGTCCCGTCCTTCTTTGACCACCTTGGCTTGGCCCAAGGGAATGAGGTACTCCTCTTTGGGGATCGCCATCTTGTCGCCATACTGGAGCTCCGACTCCAAAAAGAGCACGGGGTTGTTGCTCCGAATCGCGCTCTTTAAAAGGCCTTTAGCGTCGTAAGCATTGCTGGGGACAACCACAATCAGCCCGGGAAAGTAGCTGTAGATCGCCTCCACTGCATGGGAGTGCTGGCAAGAGACTTGGGCCGCCGCACCATTGGGCCCTCGAAAGACGATGGGAAGAGCAAAGCGCCCGCCCGACATGTAGTGGATCTTGGCGGCATTGGAGATGATCTGGTCGGCAGCAACAAACGAAAAGTTAAAACTCATGAACTCGACGATGGGCCGAAGCCCTGTCATGGCCGCCCCGATGGCAAGCCCTGTAAAGCCAAGCTCGGAGATCGGCGTGTCGATCACGCGGCCAGGCCCCCACTTCTCGAGCAGCCCCTTGGTCACCTTATAGGCGCCGTGGTATTCAGCCACCTCTTCGCCGATAATAAAGACAGTCTTGTCGCGGCGCATCTCCTCATCCATCGCCTGTTGAAGGGCTTCTCGGAGCTCTACCTCTTGCGTCTCTTCAGTCGGCATAGACTCCTTGAGTAAGCTCAGCACTATCTGGCCAAGGACTGTTCTCTGCATAGTGCATGGCCTCAACCACGATAGCCCTTTGGGTAGCAGTTAACTCCTTGTAACCCTCCTCAGTCAAAATACCTTCGGATAGAAGGCCTTGTTTCAGGATCAGCAAGGGGTCTTTAGTCATGGCTCCCTCTAAGGCATCGCGCGTTCGGTAGTGACCCGGATCGGAGATCGAATGGCCCTTCAATCGCTCAGCTACTGCTTCGACTAAGATCGGCCGGCCAGAGCTTAACGCTTCACGGTAAATTGCTTGAAACGCCTCGACCAAGTGAAAATAGTCGGTGCCATCTAACGTGTACCCCTTGATCCCATAGAGTCTGGCGACATCCTCAGCCAATTTTTCAAAAGAGATGGCCCGTTCCACTGCCGTCCCCATACCCCACAGGTTATTTTCAATGACATAGACACAAGGGAGCTCCATCAATACGCTTAAGTTGAGCGACTCGTGAAAAGCGCCCTGCGCCAACGCCCCGTCGCCTAAAAAGCAGACCGAGAGGCGGCCTTGTTGCTGCTGGTATTTGATGCTAAAGGCTGCCCCCGTTGCAACGGGAATCTGCCCACCCACAACAGCAAAGCCGCCGAGGAGATTATCGGTGTACATATGCATGGAGCCGCCCCGCCCTTTGGCATTACCGGTGGCCTTGCCGTAGAGCTCGGCCATCAGTTCGTTCGGCGTCGCTCCAAGGAGAAGCGCTAGGGCGTGGCAGCGGTAGGTCGTCGTGTACCAGTGGTTCCTCCCAAAGACGCGAAGGAGGGCAACCTGAATGGCCTCCTGACCGATGTAGGAGTGGAAAAAGCCGCCGACTAGCCCTTGCGTGTAGGCCGCTTCGCCGCGCGTCTCAAACTGCCTGATGAGCAGCATCCACTGTAAGTCTTCCAGTAATGTGTCTCTAGAAAAAGAAAGATGGGTGCGGTCGGTGGGGTAGAAGGAGTAGGTGCGCTTTTTTGGGGGGGGAAACAACATGGACTTTAAGAAAAGACTTTTCTCAATTTTTTCTCATTGTAGCAAGAGAGCTATTCGGGTTAAAGCAAAAACTCTCTTCTAAGAGGGTTTTTGAAAATTTCTTTTCGTCGATTTTCGGGATTATTTTGGCCTCTTTTGGGCTCTTTTTGGGGGAGTAATATGACTCCCCCAAAAAGAGCCCAAAATAATCCCGAAAATCGACGAAGCCTTAATTTTCAAACACTTTCTAGGCCAAAACCGTCTTCTCTTTGCTCTCTTTGTCCACAATTGCGGCAACAGAAGAGTCCGACCAGACGTTGATCGCTGTCTCCAACATGTCGATCAATGAGTAGAAGGGCAAGATTAACCCCAAGATGTGGAGCGGCACATTCATGGCAGCCAAGAAGGCGCTCGAGAGGAAGTAGCAGCCCATCGGCACACCGGCGTTACCCACTGCCGCGATGGTTGCTAAGAAGATCCAAAGGACAAATTCGGCGCCTGAGAACTGGATGCCGTTGCTCATAGCCACAAAGAGTACTGTCGTCAAGATAAAGGCAGCGCAGCCATTCATATTGATCGTGGTGCAAAGAGGAAAGGTAAAGCTTGTCACGCGCTTGGATAAATGGGCCCGCTCTTCAGAGCAGCGCATCGCAAGCGGCAGCGTCGCACTCGAGGACTTGGTAAAAAAGGCCATCGAAAGGGCTGGAAACATAGCCTTGAAGAGAAAAATTGGATTTACTCCTTTGATCTTAAGGAGAATAGGAATAACTACTAGTGCCTGGATCAGGTTGGCAGAAACGACGCAGAGGAGATAGAGAAAGAGGTTATGGAGCTCCAAGCCCTGCTTCATCTCGAGGAGGAAAAGGACAATAAAGGCCGCGACGGCGATCGGAATGAGCTTGACGATCCAGCTCGTCACTGAAGTTAACGCGGCGTAAAGACTGGAAAAGACGCTGTGCAACACGGACCGTTTTTCTTGTGGTAGACCCAAGATGGCCAAGCCAAAGAGGATGGCCAAAAAGAGCACGGCGATCACGTTGCTTTCGACAAAGGGAAGCACAATATTCGACGGCACAATCTGCAAGAAGTAGTCGATGTAGTGGCCAGACGGTACTTCGGCAGCTGAAGAAGCGCCTTGGAGCGCGCCTTGTGCGGGCTGAATGGTCAAAAAGAGAGTCAGAGCCACTGTCGCGGCAAGGATAGTGGTGATCAGCGTGTACTTGACCACCCTGGTCCCCAGGGACTTCACTTCAGAGACGCCCTCCATCCCGGAGATGGTAGAGAGGATCGAGAGAAAGATGATGGGCAGACTGACCAATTTCAGCAGGTTGATAAAGACTTGAGACAGCGCTTCAGCGGTTTTATGGAGAAAGGTGAAGTTGGAAAGGCCCCCGACAATGCCGACGGCAACTGCGATTAGTAAAAAGAGCAAATCTCGTTTTTTCCCCTGCATACAGCTCAAACCCTCAATTAAAAAGAAGAAAATAATTGTATCGGATAAGAAATAATTCGTCAATCTGCTATATATAGTGCTTCCAGTCGAAAGGCACCCAAACTTTTTGTTAAAAATTGTCATCTTTGCATTAAAAAGCGGCCCTTATATGGTCCTTCGGATATTAATGGCCGCTTTTTAATACAAATCTGAACAATTTTAAACAAAAATCTAGGGTTCCTTTCAACCGGAATCACTATATAGTGCTTCCAGTCGAAAGGCACCCAAACTTTTTGTTGAAAATAGCACATCTTTAAACTTTTTGGCGCCACTTATATGGTCCTCCGGATATTAAGTGGCGCCAAAAAGTTCAAATCTGTACTATTTTAAACGAAAATCTAGGGTTCCTTTCAACCGGAATCACTATATTTTTACCAAAAACCCCTGCCAAAAAGGTAGACTCTATGGTTGTTAGCCGCGAAAAGGAAGAAGAACTACTCCAACGCATGCTAAAAGTCGGTATTACAGAAGAGACACTTGTCGAAAAATTTATCTTAGGCTCCGGAAAAGGGGGGCAGAAGATCAACAAGACTTCTTCCTGCGTCTACTTAAAGCACCTCCCCTCCGGAATCGAGATCAAGTGCCAAAAGGAGCGCTCGCAGGCGCTCAACCGTTTCTTTGCAAGAAGGGATCTTTGCGAACGTCTGGAACAAAAGCTCTTTCAAGCAAAAAGCGAAAAAGAACAACTGATCGAAAAGATCCGACGGCAAAAGCGCCGGCGCTCACGGAAGACGAAAATAAAGCTGGTAGAGGAGAAAAGATCTCGCTCAGAGAAAAAGAACTTAAGAGAAAAACCTCAAGAAACTTAAGACTTTGTGATCAAGTGGTACGCCTCAAGGACCTGGGCGACAGACCACGCCTGAGCAATGCACCCCCTCGGCAGCATAGGGGGGTCGCCGTCAAAGATTTCGCTGATAGTCCCAAGCCCAGAGCCCAAGAGGTGATAGGCAATTGCGCTCAAGATATTTAAGGAGGCCTCTTTGTCTTTATAGACTTTAAAGTGGGCTAGGCAAAAGGGCCCAAGCAAAAAGGCCCAGACAGAGCCTTGGTGGTAGCTCCGCTCTCTTTCGGTTTGGCTTCCCTCATACTGGCCGTGGTAGTTAAAGTTATCTGGATTTAAGGTGCGCAGTCCATGGCTTGTCAAGAGCTTGCGCATCGAAATTTCCACAACGAGTCGTTCCTGCTCCTTCAAAAGGAGGTCTCCAAGTGAGATGGCAAAGAGCTGGTTGGGGCGAAGAGAGCTCTCGTTGCCGTTCGGCCCCTCGATCACATCGAAGCAGTAGCCCGCATCTGGATTCCAAAACTTGTGGAAGTTCTGTTGGACGCGCTCTTTCAGCTGGTCAAACTTGGACGCATCTTGCCCTAAAAGGGAGGCAAACGACGAGACGGTCTTCAACGCGGCATACCACAGTGCATTGATCTCAATGGCCTTTCCCGTGCGCGCTGTGACAGGGTCGCCGCCCACCTTGGCATCCATCCACGTCAGCTGAATGCCCGGCTCGCCTGCTTTCAAGAGTCCATCTTGGGGGTCGACTTTGATCTCATGGCGCGACCCCTTCTCATACCACCCAATAATCTCTTTAAAGACGGGAAAGAGCTCTTCGACGATCCCTCGATCTAACGTCGCCTCATAGAAGGCGCGCGCTGCCTCAATATACCAGAGGGCCGTGTCGACGCTGCCGTAATAGGGGCTGCCGCCATCTCCTGACTGGTTGGGGAGCATCCCCTGGCTGACGTAGCGCTTAAAGGTCTTGAGGATTGCTTTGGCGTCTTCTGTACGCCCCGTTGTGAGGGTCAATCCAGAAAGGCTTATCATGGTGTCTCGCGACCAGTCGTCAAACCAGTGGTAGCCAGCGATAATCGTTTTACTTTTGCTCTCCCCATCTTTTTTACAGTCGACAATAAACTGATCAGCTGCAAGGTGCAGCTGCTTAATCCAGAAGGGAAGTGCGTCGTGCGCAATAATCGATCGTGCGACAAGAGAGACTTCATAGTCAAACCGGCGCTTCAGCGCTTCTCCTCCATCTAACAGAGGGCTCTTTTCTGTGGTAGCCACAATCGTACAGCTCTCCCCTGCTTTCAAAGTGATATGAAAGGCACCGGCAAAGAGATGGTCTTCGACCGAGTCTAAGCTCCTGCCCGCCTCCTTTTCTAAAAAGTAGTCGTAGTACCACTCGTGGCTGGAAATGGCCTCTCCCTTATCGCTAAAGAGGTAAAAGGGGGTGGCCTTCTCATAGGGCTTGATCTCCATCCCGTTTTGCGTCGCCACAACCGACATCCTCCAGTTGGTCCCTCTAGTCGATGCGTGAAAACTGCGGTAGTTGACGAGAGCGCTGATCTTGATCTTTAACGTCTCCGAAGCGCGGAGCACTTTATAGCGCGTGTAGGTCGTGTTTTGCCCCTGTTCCATGAAAATGCGCTTCTCGAGCAAGAGGTCTCCGCAGGCGATGTGCCACACAGGAATAGCTCCATCGAAATAGAAGCACTCGATGTGCTGATAGCCTTCGGGCGCAATTTCGCCGCTTTTCCAGCGGTTTGCTGCTAAGCTATAGGATTCGCCGTCATAGACCACCTCTTCGTCGAGCTTAGCCACGAGCAGCATACGCTGGAGGGTCTGATTTAACGAGGCGATGAGCAGGCCGTGGTAACGCCGGGTCAAGATACCGCTCACTGTACCCGAAGCATATCCTCCCATCCCATTGGTGACCAGCCACTCCAGGTTAGAAGAGAGGAGAGGGTTCCCCACTACCTCCCGTCCAAAGGCGATATTGTCCAGTCTTGGCTTTAAATAGCGACTCTCTTCGGGCATTTTATCGTATATTGTTGGTTTTTAATGTTTTACGTCTATATACCTAACCATACTAAAAAAGATCATCCAATGCAATATTTTTTATTTATTTATAGTACTTCCGGTTGAAAGGCACCCTAGATTTTTGTTTAAAATGGTTCGGATTTGCATTAAAAAGCGGCCCTGGAATCCGAAGGACCATATAAGGGCCGCTTTTTAATGCAAAGATGACCATTTTTAACAAAAAGCTTGGGTGCCATTCAACTGGAAGTACTATATATAGGCGTTGTTGCATAATTTGAAAAAACACAAGTCATTGACTATAAAAAATTAATAAACACAGAGGCACAGAGTACACAGAGAAAAATTAAAAAAGATGCATATTTTTAATCTCTGTGAGCTCTGTGTCTCTGTGTTGAAAATTGAAAATAAGCATGTTAGGTAAAATTAGTTATGCAACAACGCCCTATATATATATATATATAAAGAAAATGATGTGAAAATGGTGCGGTCACCAAGACTTGAACTTGGGACCTCGACATTATCAGTGTCGCGCTCTAACCAACTGAGCTATGACCGCATAAAAAGTTAGATCAACTAATGTGAGAAAATGGTGGAGGCTAGGAGGTTCGAACTCCTCACCTTCTGAATGCAAATCAGACGCTCTACCAAAATGAGCTAAGCCCCCATTAGGAAGAGTAGGTTACCTTTACGCACACTTTTTTGCAAGATATTTTATTCAATGGACTTTAAAATGTCTTCTTCAAATTTCCCGAAATTTATCTCTAACTTATACTGCTCCCTGGCTTTTGTCGAGCGCTCCAAAAGTGCCAGTGCATCCCCTTCCGGTATCCATTCACTGTAGCTATACATCTCTTGAAACCCCTCCCGAATTCTTCCATAACGATCTCCTAAAGGGCCGGTCCACAAACTCTCTCCAGGCAAAAACGAATGCTCCAGACTATTGCGCGCCAAAAGCTTGATACAGGGATAGGGAAAGTAGTCGGGATACTCTGTTGCCAATTTGTAATATTCACCTGTCAAAGTAATTCCTCCAAAGCTGCCAGCATCGTCGGTACCCAAAACAACAGCAACACCCTTCTCAACGTAACGGATAATGGGGTGTTTTCGCCCAAGTAGCGTCTCACTGCTTGTCAAACAAGCTTCCACAGCAATATTTCTCTCTCTTAACAGCTTAAAATAGTCTTCTTCCTCTTCTTCACAGTCCAAATCGACCGCGTGCCCTAATCGTTTTGGCCCAATACACATCACTGCTCTTGACATGCGATTTTTTTTGAGCCTTGTATCGAAAGAAGGTCCATCGAGAAACATCTCACCTACGTGAAAAGCGACATTCACACTAATTTCATAAAGTGTAGAATACTTCTCTTTTAAGAAAGCGATCATCTTGTTCTGGTCATCATATTGCTGAAATGCAGTCGAATACATTTCACACCCAACAGGATTAATCCCCACTAATTTGTCTGGATGTCGGCGGATCAGTTCCATCCCTAAGATCAAATTTGCAAATACATGCGCAAGAGAATAAGTTCTATCCTCTTCGATTATAAATTTCACAATCCTCTCTGAATCCATACGATCTGTAATATGTTTCTTCTCTTGAAGTAGCGCATAAACGCTCCTAATCTCGCCTTCAAATTGGGTGAGTTTCTTCTGTAAGAAAGGGTGTCGTTGAAATGATTCAAACTCCGAATGAAGCCGTTCCATATCAATTGAACAATCGCGAAACTCTGTCTGAAACTCTGCTTCGGAGATTTCAAAGGTCACCATCAGTTCAAGACATGAAACATTGTGATTTTCTGCTTCTTTTAAAACGGGCTCAAGTTTTTGAAAGAGCGACATCTCTTGAGTGATCGAAGAGATATACTTAAACGAGTCAAAAAAATGGCGACATCGTGTTAGAGGAATTTCCCATTCGCTCCTCCTCTCTACAGATTTTAGAGGGGTTGTTATCTTTTCGAACCAACGTGAGAAATGCCGAGCTTTTAATTCTGTTGCTGAAATAGTCCCATCCGCTGCGGCACAGAGTTCGCTGTTAAAGCGAAGCCCTTTTGCAATAGCAAATTCGAGATAATAGCTCGGAGGAATTGCTCCAGTTAAATGGTTGTGTAGATCGGCTCCTTTGGGCATCTTTTCCAAAAATCTCCAAAGGGGAGCTGTCTCTCTGCGATCGTCGGTTGGGAGAATAGACCGAAAATACGCTGAGACTGCCCCTTCAATTTCCAATTCTCTTGGTGTAGAGAGGACTCCAAGACCGCTTAAGCCGAGTGCACGACTGGGTGTTTGTGGACCACGTCGCAGCACCCCCTCAGCAACCGCGTTAGCTTGCCGAGCAGCCATGGCCATAGAGCTCTCCGTCAAACTGCTTCCTTGGCTAGAGGGAACGACCCATTCAGAGGGTGGAGTTGGGGCAATGCTTATAAGGCTTACATGGCTGCCTTCAGAACCGTCCTCATCTTCCATCGGCCATAGAGGTGTTGGACACCTACAAGCACCAGAAACTCCTGCCATCTCTTTATCCTTTTGATGATAAAATGGCCAATAAGAGCAGGGCCACAATATTGGTGATCTTAATCATGGGGTTAATGGCCGGGCCCGCCGTATCTTTATACGGATCCCCTACTGTATCCCCCGTGATGGCAGCATGATGGGCTTCCGATCCCTTTCCACCATACGCTCCAAGCTCTATCAATTTCTTGGCATTATCCCAAGCCCCTCCGCCCGCTGTCATGGAGATCCCCACAAAGAGGCCTGTCACCACGACGCCAAGAAGCATCGCTCCCAAAGCGACAAAGGCTTCAGACTGGCCAATCGTCAAAGCAATCACCGTGTAGAGAATAATCGGCATTAAGACAGGAAGCAGGGCAGGAAGGATCATCTCTTTAATCGCTGTTTTCGTCAAAATGTCGACAGCTTGACTATAATCCGCTTGGGCCTTTCCCTCCATCAAGCCTTTGATCTCCTTAAACTGCCTTCTCACTTCCTGCACAACTGCAGACGCTGCGCGCCCAACGGCCATAATGCTCATCGAGCTGAAGAGGTAGGGAAGGAGGCCCCCAATAAAGAGACCGATCACAACGTAGACGTTTTGCAGCGTAAAGTCGCACTTTTGTGCGCTGAAATAGTAGGTGAGTTCTCCAAGAAAGGCTGTAAAGAGCACAAGAGAGGCCAGCCCCGCAGAGCCAATGGCATAGCCTTTGGTAACCGCCTTAGTTGTATTGCCCACAGCATCTAGAGCATCGGTGGTCTTCCGCACTTCAGGAGAAAGGTTGGCCATCTCGGCGATGCCTCCCGCATTATCGGTCACGGGTCCATAAGCATCGAGCGCGACAATGATCCCGGCCAGAGCTAACATGCTCGTCACGGCGACGGCAACGCCAAAGAGGCCGGCATTTAACCAAGAGACGACTATCCCAACACAGATAATCACTGTAGGGGCTGCTGTGGCTTCTAAAGAAATGGCAAGCCCTTGAATAATGTTGGTGCCGTGGCCCTTTGTTGAGGCGAGTGCAATGCTCTGCACCGGACGGTATGTCATCAACGTGTAGTACTCTGTCACAAAGATGAGAAGGGTTGTGACAACAAGCCCTGTCACCGCAGCATAAAAGAGGTTGGCTCCGGTAAAAAGGCCTGAAATAGACTCGTTAAACCCAAAAAGCCAATAGATCAGAGCGGCAATAAAGAGGGTGGAGATCGCTGCGGAGGCAAAAAACCCTCGGTAAAGTGCTCCCATGATATGCTTCTTTTTCCCCAGCTTCACAAAAAATGTGCCCAAAATAGAAGCAATCACAGAGACTCCAGCGATAGCTAAAGGAAAAAAGAGCATCTTGTCCAAAAGAACTCCCGAAAAGAGCGTGCTCGCAAGAAGCATGGTCCCGATAATGGTCACCACGTAGGTCTCAAAAAGGTCGGCAGCCATCCCAGCACAATCGCCAACATTGTCGCCCACATTATCGGCTATCACTGCAGGGTTCCTCGGATCGTCTTCGGGAATCCCTGCCTCGATCTTACCCACAAGATCGGCCCCCACATCAGCACCTTTGGTGAAGATTCCCCCACCGAGCCGCGCAAAGATCGAGATGAGAGAAGCCCCAAATCCAAGAGCCACCAGAGCTTCTAATTGATCGTGCAAGGAGAGCTGCTGCTCTCTTAAAAAGAGGTAGTAGAGCGTGATCCCAATGACCCCAAGACCGACGACTAAAAGTCCCGTCACCGCCCCCGATTTGAAGGCAACCCCTAACGCGGGAGCAAGGCCTCCCTTCGCCGCCTCCGCCGTTCTGACGTTTGCCCGCACGGAGATATTCATGCCGATGTAGCCAGCTGCGGCGGAAAGGAGCGCGCCAATCAAAAAGCCGAAGCCGACATAAAGACCTAAGAGAGAAGTGAGCAAGATGAAGATCACAGCCCCTACAAGAGCGATTGTTCGGTACTGTCGGTTAAGGTATGCCATCGCCCCCTTTTGGATCGCACCGGCGATCTCTTGCATCCGCTCATTTCCTTGGCTTAAGGCTAAAATAGAGCGACTTGTGATAATCCCATAGACAATTGCAAACAGCCCTAAAGCTGCGACAGCCAAATAGAGGAGACTTGACATCTTAAATTCCTTAGTGTTAATCACAAACAGACTTGTCCGCACCGTTGTTTAAACAGTCTGCTTAAGGTTAGAAAAGACCTCAGTGTGCCAAAAAAGGACCATTCTGCACAAGCAAAAAAATTTAATTCTCTTTACAGAAATTTTTAGAAAAAGTTAATCTAGAATTAGAGTGATAGAGGAGTTCGAAAAGCTTGGGTGCTTTTCAACCGGAAGCACTATATAAATAATTTTGACCCTGCCCGGAGGGTGGGCGAAATTTTTTAAAATTTTATGAGTCAATATGTTACGTCTAGCTACACCCCAAGTTTTGCAAGCTCCCTCGATAGCTACAACAAGTTAAGGGACTAATGACTGAGGAACAAGAGCTTCTATTTCAAGATAGTCAGTGCAGAGAGCTGCTTCAAGCGATTGAAGCTCCCTATATCGAGAGGTGTTTAAAGGCTTTAACTCCTAAAGGCCACGTGTTGATCGTCGGCTTTGGGTTAGGCTACAGCGCTAGACTCATCTACGAAAAATATCGTCCTAAGACCTTAACCATCGTCGAGAAAGATCCTCTCTCCTTGAGGAATGCTAAAGAGTGGGCCAAGAGCCACCTCAAGGTGAAAGTCATTGAAGGCGACTTTGAAAAAGCACTCCCGGACTTAAAGACGTTTGACGAGATTTTCTTCGACGACAAACCTGTTGTGCAGCCCCTGATCCTCAAAAAAATTGGAGAAAAAAAGAGTCTTTCCCAAAAACTCGCCCTCTTAAAAAAAATGCTGAAAGAAGAGAGCTCTCTTCTTAAAGTCTCCACCTTTTCAGATAAAAAACTCACCAAACTCGAAGAAGATTTGAAAAGCCAAGAAGAGATGCCCCAAGATGAATTTCTCTCGTTTCTCAATTTTCTCGAGCAGCAAGACTGTATCACATTAAAACAAAAGAGGCAGGCATTAGGTCGCATGGGACTTTCCCTTCCTCCGACGCGCGAAGAGATGGCCCAGGCAGAACGCCTCCTTGCCGACAAGATTGAAGATGCGAAACAAGTCACCACGAGCATTAGCGCTCAGCTCAAACAGTGTAAAGAGATCAAATTTTCCAATAAAGATGTGGAGCGCTTTGCGAGCGAATACTTGGAAAGGCCAGGGGTCAAAATCTCTGACGTTCTCCACTTTGTCGACATTCTAGTTGAAAAAGGCAATCTCTCTACTACACAAAGAGACCTCTTCTTAAAGAAAGTCAAAAAGATAAAAGATAAAGAAAAAAAAGAGAAGGAAGTGGTCGAAAAGACGCAACAAGAGCTTCAGGAAAAACTAGATAATCGCATTACAGAGACACAGAATCTGAAAGGTGAATTTGAAAAGGAGATGTTAAGGCTTAAATCTCTAAAAATAAGCGAGTCGCAACTCAATAAATTCCTGGAAGAGATCGAGAGAAAAAATTATCTTGGCCGTCAAGATATCGCCATTTTTATGCACAACTTGGAAGCGCAAGAGATTATCTCTTCTGAACAGAAGCTCTTCTTTTTAAAGCGCGTCGAGGAGCTGCAACAAAACAAACTCAAAGCCCTGCGCGGGCCACTTTTTCACTTCCTCCCTGATCTCCTCAAAACACACATGAAGAGTGGGTCCAAACTGATTGCGCTTTGGCAAAGTCAATCGCCGGGCGTACTGCAACAGTTTACAAGCGAAATGGAAAAACATGCGGATATCGAGATGCACCTCGGGGCGAGCTTTATCGGCTTAAGGCCCTGTATCCTCATCTACATTCAAAAAGAGTAAGATTGAAAAAAAGCGACAAAGAGTGGAGACAAAGACTCTCTCCCAAAGAGTTTGCTGTCTTACGCGAAAAAGGAACAGAGCCTCCCTTTTCTGGAGAGTACTTTCATTTTGACAAGCCGGGCGTCTACTGTTGTAAAGCCTGCGGTCAAGAGCTCTTTACTTCGAATACAAAATATGAGACAGCCTGCGGCTGGCCCTCTTTTTCGGCCTCCTCTACTCCGGAGGCTACTCTGCATGAGAAAGATGTGAGCCATGGCATGGTGCGCACCGAAGTGCTCTGCAGCGCTTGCGGCTCTCACCTTGGCCACCTCTTTGACGATGGGCCTCAGCCAACGGGTAAGCGCTTCTGCATCAATTCCATTGCCTTGCAATTTAAAGCGGATATTTAAGGATTGCGTCGCTTAAAATCTTCGCGTTGGGAATAATCACCACCGTCTTGTCCTCCGCAATGAGCGTCGTTGTGAAAAAATTAATGGACTCCACTCTTCCCTTCTCGTTAGAGACTTTCACCAGATCGCCTAAACTAAAAGGGCGGATGAAGTGCAACATGATCCCTCCGCCCAGATTGACAAAGTAGTCTTTAAAGACAAAGCCCAAAGAGAGCCCAAAACCGCCAGCTACGGCCACAAAAGAGGCTGTACTAAATCCCAAACACCCTAAAGCAGAGATAATAAAGAGCGAAAAAATCGCATAAAAAAGCACTTTTTTAAAAAAAGTGCATAAGATCGGATCAATGCGGTGTCTGGTAAAGAGAGGATCAATGCCCTTGGCTGCATACTTTGCGATAAAAAAACCTAAAAAGGTCAGTAAGGCGGCTGAACCAATATGCAGAAGGAGTTCTAAAGTCAAGTCCCAAGAGATAAGGTTTATTAGGGCCATATTTAAGCTTGAAAAAAAGAGCTAAACCATTCATTATAGCCAAGTTTAATACGAGCTCTATTTATATGCAACCCTCTATCTTGTCCCTCTTACCGCCGATTGTTGTCTTGGCTGTAGGCTACTACACCCACAAGACAGCGCGCTCTCTCTTTATCGGGATTATCGCCGCTTCGCTCATCGCCACTCATTTTTCTGTCACTGAAGGGGCTTTTCTTACCGGCTACCGCCTCTGGACAAACCTGGAACTTGGAAAAATTATCTTCCCCTCCCTTTTTTGGGAGTGTTGGAACGTCTTTATCGCCCTCTTTCTCTTAATGCTCGGCTGTTTTGTTCTCCTCATCCAGCACTCGGGAGGGGCGTCTGCCTACGGCACCTTTGTCAGGCGTCATTTCAAGAGCAAAATGGGTATTGAGACCTCGTCGCTTATTCTATCGTCGCTTCTCTTTATCGACGACTATTTGAGCTGCTTGACGGTGGGCTCTGTCATGCGTCCCTTGGCCGATAAAGAGCGCATTCCGCGAGCTAAACTGGCCTTTTTAGTCGATGCCATGGCTGCTCCCTTAGCTCTCCTTTGTCCCTTTTCGAGTTGGGCAGCGGCCATGATCGGCTTTATGCGCGACAACGGCATCTCGTCGGAGGCCTCTCCAGAGACACTGATCATTGCCGAGCCCTATTCGACTTTTTTAAGCCTTCTTCCCTTTTTCACCTATTCGCTGATCCTCATGTTTTCGACCTGGTTCATGGTGCGCTGCCGTATCTCATTTGGCCTCATGAGGATCCATGAAGAGATTGCCGAAGAGACAGGAAACCTCTTGGGAGGCGAGCTCGGACAGGTAAGGTACCGTCTGAAAATGCCTATAGAGGAAGATGTAGAAGAGGACGTTCAAGAAAATCACCTCAAACCCACCCACTCCATGATCGACTTTTTTGTGCCTATCTTACTGCTTCTGCTCTCTGTGATTGGGGGAATTTTATATTCTGGTGACGCCTTTATCTTTGGGGGAAAAAGGGGAATTCTCTCCGCCTTTCACCACGCAAGCAGCGCAAGTGCCCTATTTCTCGGGGGCGGAACGGCTCTCCTCTTGACGATTATGCTCCTGCTCATCAGAAAAAAAATCAGCATAAAGAAGCTTCCCTTTCTCATGCTGGAAGGCGTCAAGCTCATGTTTCCAGCGACGTTAGTCTTGATGCTGGCCTGGACGCTTGGAGACATTATGCGAAGCGACCTCTACACAGGCCACTACCTCGCCTCTATCCTCTCTGGATCGATCAGTATCTCGATCCTCCCTCTCTCTCTCTTTCTCATCTCGTTTATCATCGCCTTTATGATCGGCACCTCGTGGGGTACAACAGCCATTATGTTTCCCATTGTCATCCCCATGATGCTCGACATCTTGGGTTTGAGTGATCAAACTCCAGTTCCTTTAGAAGAGATTCCCTGGCTCTTTCCCCTGCTCGGGGCCGTCCTTTCTGGAGCTGTGGCAGGCAACCACATTTCGCCTATTTCAGACACGACCATCATGTCCTCTTCGAGCACGATGACGCCCAACATGATGCATATCCGCACACGGAATGGCTATGCGCTACCTGTGATCGGTGCCACAGCAGTGAGTTTCCTCATCCAAGGCGTGCTGCAGACAGTGATCTGCAGCAGCTGCTGGACGCCGCTTGGTATTGCGCTTGGTACTGGATGCGTTTTAAGTGCCCTTGTACTCTACAAGATGAATGGGCGGTAGGATTACCTTAGAGCGTTGCCCCAATTGAAGAAGATAGCCATCGGCTCTCGATTGTCAAAGAGCTGTACAGCCAAAGCACCCCTTCCCCCATCGCCCTCTTTAGCCTCAATCTCAAATTCAGCAGAGCCGGCCTCTGAGAGGGTCCCAACTCCCATCGTCTCATGGTTGGAAAAATCGCCTAAGTAGCGAAATTTCTGGTGTGGTGGAAAACCTTGCAGTGTCACCCTAAACTTCGTGCCATCTTGGGAGGGGATCAAGAGAATGTTTTCTCCGTGTTCTCCTGAGATCTCCAGAGAGTGCGAAACGGGGGCTTTATCCCTCTTTAAGATGGGGACAGCCGCAAAACAAAAAAACGGCATGAGCGCCATAATAAAACTTAAAATTATCTGCTGCATCTCTCCCCTCCTTGGTTAAAAGAATAATTTTAGAGAATTTATTATACAATAAGAGCCAAAAAAAAGCAAGGGGAAAATAAGATTTGACTTAGAAAAGAGCTAGTAGGTATATGAGTAAGGAAACTATTTTTTTATATTTTAGTGAAAGGCAAAAAGACATTTCTTTACTACATGCTCCTCCTCTCTGGGGCTCTCTTTGTGCTCTTCCTGATCATGCAGCCAGCGATGATCTACCTCTTCCGAAAGAGCATCGCTGTACTCTTTCCCTCAGGCCCTATCGCTCTACATGAGAGAAACCTCCTCTTCTTTATCCAGCTCATTATGCTCTTTGTCATCGTCCCGGTCTTTATCTTGACCTTTGTCTTCTCCTGGAAATACCGGGCCGGCCAAAAACAAGAAAAGTACGACCCTCACCTTATCGACAATAAAGCTGCCGAATACATCTGGTGGGGCATTCCCTGCTTCTTTACTTTGATTATTGCGTGGGCAACCTGGACCAAGACACATGAACTCGATCCGTTCAAGGCAATCCCTTCGGAAAAACCGGTACTGACTATCCAGGTCGTAGCGCTTCAATGGAAGTGGCTCTTTATCTACCCTGAAGAGAAGGTTGCTTCCCTTAATTTTTTTCACATTCCTGTCGAAACACCCATTCGCTTTTTAATCACTGCCGATGCACCGATGAACTCTTTCTGGATCCCCCACTTAGGCGGGCAGATCTACGCCATGCCCAAAATGCAGTCAATCCTCAACTTAATCGCGAGCAAAGAGGGCGACTTTAGGGGATGCTCGGCCAACTTAAGCGGCGCCGGTTTTTCGGCCATGCACTTTATCGCCAGAGCCTCTTCAGAGGAGGCGTACCATGGGTTTATTGAAAAGGCTAAAGCGTCGAAGGAGGGGCTCGACTTTGCAGTGTATGAGACGCTGGCTCTTCCAAGCATTGAAGAGACAACCCCCGCTTACCGGCTGCAAGACGAGCAGCTCTTTCACAAAATTATCATGAAATATACTGGTGAGAGTTGAAATGTATCCTGGCTTTTTGTTTAAAATGGTCATCTTTGAGTTTTTTGGTACCGTTCAATATTATATGGGGCCTTAATGTTTGGTAAACTCACGCTCGATGCCTTAAAGCACGAAAACAGCCAGAACTTCGCTGTGATCTCAATGTTCCTAACCGGCTTTGTTATTTTAGGCCTGATCACCTACTTTAAAAAGTGGAAGTGGCTCTGGCGCGAGTGGTTGACCAGCGTCGACCCCAAGCGCATCGGCATCATGTACATTGTCGTCGCCCTCCTCATGTTCTGCAAAGGCTTTAGCGACGCCTTGATGATGCGCCTGCAGCAAGCCTTATCTGTCGGTGACTCCCACGGTTTTATCTCCCCTGACCATTTTCAGGAAGTCTTCTCCTCCCACGGCACCACCATGATCTTCTTTGTCGGGATGGGCGTCGTCTTTGCCCTCTTCAACCTGATTATCCCTCTTCAAATTGGAGCAAGAGATGTCGCCTTTCCTTTCTTAAACGCTCTTGGTTTCTGGCTCTTTGCCTCTGGCGCTCTCCTCACCCTTATCTCGCTTGTGCTCGGCCACTTCTCGGCAACCGGGTGGCTCGCCTATCCGCCTCTCTCTGGTCTGGAATACAGTCCGAACGAAGGGGTCGACTACTGGATCTGGATGGTCCAGATTGCCGGCGTGGGGAGCACCCTCTCCGGCATCAACTTCTTGGTGACCATCTTGAAGATGCGCTGCCCAGGGATGCACTTCATGAAGATGCCGATCTTTGTCTGGAGCGCCCTCTGCTCGGTCTCCCTCATTATCTTTGCCTTCCCAATCTTAACCGCCACGCTCTTTCTCCTCGCCTTCGACCGCTACTTAGGCATGCACTTCTTCACCGCCGGAGAGGGCGGGAACCCCATGATGTACGTCAATTTGATCTGGGCGTGGGGCCATCCAGAAGTCTACATCTTGATCTTGCCGGCCTTTGGGATCTTCTCCGAAGTCGTGCCGACCTTTTCCTCGAAACGCCTCTTTGGCTACCACTCCATGGTCTTTGCGCTGGTCGCTATCACCTTTCTCTCCTTTATTGTCTGGCTACACCACTTCTTCACCATGGGCTCCAGCGCCTCCGTCAACGCCTTCTTCGGCATCACCACGATGTTGATCGCCATCCCCACCGGAGTCAAGATCTTCAATTGGCTCTTCACCAAATTTCGGGGCCGCGTCCGCTTCGACTCACCCATGCTCTGGTTCTTTGCCTTTGTCTTAAACTTCAGCATCGGCGGTATGACTGGTATTCTGCTCTCCTCCCCGCCTGTCGACTACCAAGCCCATAACAGCCTCTTCCTGATCGCCCACTTTCACGGCATGGTCATCGGCGGCCTCCTCTTTGGCTTCTTCTCCGGCTTTACCTACTGGTTCTCCAAGTTTACCGGCTTTATGTTAAGCGAACGCTTGAACAAGATCGCCTTCTGGTGCTGGCTCACCGGCTTTCTCTTGGCCTTTATGCCCCTCTACATGCTGGGCTTTATGGGCGCCACCCGCCGGCTCGACCACTATGAAGCGACGACTCAATGGCAACCGCTCTTTATCTTGGCGGGGATTGGGGCTTTGACAATTTTTTGCGGAGGCTTAATTCAGATCTTTGGCCTCTTTAAGAGCATCTTCAAACAAGCCAAATACCGCGAACCGACAGGAGACCCCTGGAACGGTCGCACCCTGGAGTGGTCCACCTCCTCTCCACCTCCTGTTTATAATTTTGCCATTATTCCTACGGTTAACCATGTGGATCCTCTCTGGGCCATTAAGGAAGGCCATGCTCCCGAGCAAAAGAGAGAGTTTGAGGACATTCACCTTCCCAAAAATACCTCTGTGGGGCTTTTGATCGGGTTGGGAGCAACCGTTCTTGGCTTTGCATTGACGTGGCACATTGCCTGGCTTGGGGGAATAAGCTTTCTCTTTATTTTAGGCTGTTTGATCAAGAGGCTGTCTAAACGGGAGGATGAGTTTGAGGTGATGAAGAAAGAAGAGGTGCAAAAGATCGAGGAGCAAAGAATGAGGGAGCTGCACAGGTTAAAGGAGAAACACGTATGAACACACTTGCTGTCTATGCTGGACCTGAAAAGGATGCAGACACGGCCCTCCCCGATCCACATGGCGACATCTTTTCCAAAAACGTTTTGGGTTTCTGGATCTACCTCATGACCGACTGCATCCTCTTTACAACCCTCTTTGCCACTTACGCCGTCCTGCACAGCAGCACGTTTGGGGGACCTGGACCTAAAGATCTGTTTCGCCTTGACACCGCCTTTGTCGAGACAATGGTCCTGTTGCTCAGCAGCGTGACATGCGGACTCGGGCTGCTCTTTGCGGTGAGAGAAAAACCAAGGTTGGTTTTTTGTTTTTTAAGCGCCGCCTTTCTCTTTGGCGCCTCATTTGTCGCCCTGGAACTTCGCGAATTTACGCATCTTGTCGCCGAAGGCCACAGCTGGAGGCAAAGCGCCTTCCTCTCTTCCTTCTTTACCCTTGTCGGCACTCACGGAGCCCACGTCTCGACGGGACTCATCTGGCTTGCGGTGATGCTGGGGCAGCTTCTACTTCAAGGAATTACAGCGGTGACCTTTAGAAGGCTTGTGATTTTTAGTCTTTTCTGGCATTTTCTTGATCTGGTCTGGATCTTTATCTTTACCTTTGTCTACCTGTTGGGGGTTATTTAGACGATGAGTGAACACTTAAGTTTGGAAGAAGCAAAAAGGAAGTGGCACGGTACCTTTCGGGGCTATGCCATTGGCTTTACCGCCTCTTTACTCTTGACCCTTCTCTCCTTTTCTTTAGCTCTCTTTAAACCCTTTAGCCCTATGGTTTTAGTGGGTGTATTAGTCGGTCTTGGACTCGTCCAAGCCATTGTTCAACTCATCTTTTTCCTCCACTTAAGGAAAGGAGACAAACCCCATTGGGAAAGAGCAGTCTTTTACTCCATGCTCTTTATCCTGCTCGTCTTGGCCCTCGGATCGATGTGGATTATGAGCGACTTAAATAAACGCCTTATGTCAATGTGAATAATGAATGACTATTTTTGGATGACCAAACCCGGGATTATTGCAGGTAACCTTATAACGGCTGCAGCGGGCTTCTTCCTCGCCTCGCGGGGGAAGGTTGACTTTAGGGTCCTTGGATCAATGCTGGTGGGATTGGCCTTGGTCATTGCCGGCGCCTCCATTTTTAACAACATTCTCGATCACAAAACCGATAGAGAGATGAGCCGCACTGCAAACCGTCCCTTAGCCCAAGGGCGTCTTTCACTACGGAGCGCTTTTTTCCTTGGCTTATTCTTAAGCGGACTTGGAGGACTTACACTTTTCCTTGCCACTAACACCTTAGCTCTGCTTTGGGCTGCCACAGGCTTTGTCGTCTACATCGCCCTCTACACTCTCCTAAAACAACAAACTGTCCACGCCACGCTGATAGGCAGCATCGCCGGCGCCACACCGCCAGTGGTCGGCTACACCGCCGCAAGCGGCTCTTTCGACTTAGGAGCGTTTTTATTATTTTTAATCTTGGTTCTTTGGCAGATGCCGCACTTTTTCGCCATTGCCTTTTTGCACTTGAATGATTACAAAACAGCGAACATTCCACTTCTTCCTCTAAAAAAAGGGTCACTTAAGACAAAAATCCAGATGACCCTTTACATTATCGGACTGATTATTGTCTCCGGACTGCTCACCCTCTTTCACTATACTGGGATTTTGTTCTTGGGTGTAAGCAGTGGTCTTTGTATTGCTTGGTTAATCCTCTGTCTTCAAGGCTTTCGAAGTATACGGCGGCAAGAGGAGAAGCTTTGGGGACAGAAGATGTTTCGCCTATCGCTGATTTTAATTATGGCTCTTTCTTTGGCCCTTTCATTCGACGTGGTAACTTTATCTTAATAGACTGTTCTCTAATTGTTTACGTTTTTCACTTGTAATTTCCGTCAAAAATGACGGTTTTTACTTGTAATTTCCGTCAAAAACGACGGTTTTTACTTGCAATTTCCGTCAAAAACAGCAATAATTACAATCATGAAGAGACAATATCATCAAAAACTACAAGAGTGGTTAGCAAATGGCCACAAAAAGCCGTTGATGCTGCGTGGTGTGCGTCAATGCGGAAAAACATACTTGCTAAAGCATTTTGGAGCGACCGCATTTCCAAGGGTTTATTATTTTAATTTTGAAAAAGAGCCAGCATTGGCCAATGTATTTGAATCAAACTTAAACCCACAGCATCTTATTAATCAGCTTAACTTTCATCAAAACAGCCGTATCGATATTGCGCATGATCTTGTCATATTTGATGAGATTCAAGCCATACCGCGCGCATTAACTAGCTTGAAATATTTTCAAGAGGAGATGCCGGAACTCGCCCTTTGCTGTGCGGGATCACTACTCGGAGTTAAGCTCAACCACGAATCCTATCCAGTGGGCAAAATTCAAACAGATTATTTACATCCATTGACATTTGTTGAATTTTTACGTGCTCTTGGTGAGGACTTGTCGGCAGATTTAATCGAATCTTGCACTGCTAATACCATTATTCCACAGTTAGCGCACGAACGCATGTGGGAGCGTTTAAAATGGTATTTTATTGTAGGTGGATTACCAGAGGCTGTGCAGGTTTTTATCGACGAAAAGAATGATTTATTTGTTGCCTTTGAAAAGGTCCGTGAAAAACAGGCACAACTCATTTCTGATTATTACGCTGATATTGCCAAACACTCCGGAAAAATTAATGCCATGCACATTGACCGAATTTGGCGCTCCATTCCAAATCAATTAGCAAGAGCCGTTGATGGCTCATCACCACGCTATCAATTTCATGGCATTATTGAAGGGATAGACCGTTACAGCAAACTCGCCAGTGCAATTGATTGGCTGGACAACGCGGGGTTGATATTCAAAATACCAATTATTCAAACTATAGAGCAGCCTCTTTCCGCCTATGTGGACGAAAGTCGTTTTAAATTATATGTTTTTGATGTTGGTATACTAGGTGCATTAAGCAACTTGGCTCCTAAGACAATCCTGGATTATCAATATGGAACTTATAAGGGCTATTTTGCAGAAAATTTTGTTGCACAAGAGTTTTTCGGGGCAAATTGTAAGGATTTTTATGCCTGGCAAGACGGTCGTTCTGAAGTAGAATTTGTCAGGAATATTGAAGGCGATATTTTGCCGATAGAGGTGAAATCTGGCAATGTCACTCACGGCAAAAGCTTGCAAAAGTTTATCGAAAAATACGGATCAAAATATCGCACTATTATGAGTGGCCGCCCATTCAAAATCGATGAGCGAAATGGTGTTCACAATTACCCGTTATATTTAGCAAGTCGGTTCCCTATTGGGAATGATCAAACAAGTGTCACCAGACCCTTCTCCTCAAACTTGCGAAGGTAATCCAACGCCAAATCCAAAGGACAATTTAACCCCCTAGCCACAGCCCCAACAAAGCTCTTCTTAGGTAAGAGCGGAATCTCATCCATCAGGCGCCGAAGAAGCGGTGTCGATCCTTGAGGCAACGCACTAAAGGCCACCTGTCCCGGATCGACGTAGAGGCCATACTGTGGATGGGCGAGTGCCAACACTCCGTCAAAGTGCTTAATCATCAGCGTCTCTTGCTCTAAACGAAGCACTGTCTCATAAAACAGATCCACAGCTTCCTCCAAAGCTCTCTCGCTGATCATCGAAGGGTTGTCCCGATCGGAGTGGTACTCCGGGTAGGGGAACCGCGATAAACTGCTCATGGGAATCGCGCTGCTCTCCCACACGGCCTCATCGTTGCAGATCACCGCGCGAAACGGTCCTTTGCTGTACGTAATGCCCTTTTCCTCTATCACCGCTTCTAACTGCTGCTCGAGCACGCTCTTAGCCTCGCGGCTGCTCTGGAGCGCCAAGGAAGTATTCGATCCCAGCATCTCCAAAAAGCACGACTCCAAGATCGTCTGCTTTTCTTCTTTCAACGCTGGATCGTCCAGATAAAAAACAGAGCCAACCATCTCCTGGACAAGCACCAGCCGGTAGGTAAATTTAGTCTCTTTGAACGCCTGTCGGAGTTTAGAAAAAAGCTCCACCCCTACAGCCACCCCCGCCAAATCGTCATTGGCCATGCCCGGGTGGTCGAGGTGCGCTACAAAGGCAAACCCTTCAGGAACACGCCCTTTGTGCACGTATTCGGCTATTTTTAAAGAGCCCTCCGCCTCAGTCGTGACAATCTCGACGTCGTACTCCTCTTGCTCTTCGATGGAGTCGTAGAAGGTCTTCGGGACGCAAAAGCCCCACTCTCGCTCCCAAGGGCGGTAGTGCTGCCGAAAGTGGTACGGCACGCTGTGGGGGTCCCTCTGGTCAAAATGGAGATGTTTTTTAAGCTCGGCCGAGGAGACTCTTCCCTGGAAGGGAAGGGAGAGGCCAATAATTTTTAAAGGGTGGTCAACAGAATAGATGGTTTGGCCCCGATGGCTGATGGTCCCCTTGATCAGCTCCCACTTTGGGGGAACAACCCAGCCTTTATAGGGCTCTTTGGAGCGGTATTCGTGGATTTTTAAGGGGAGAATTGTCTTAAGATAGTCGAGACTTTTGTCATAGTCTTTGGAACAAAAGATGCGGTTTAAGTGCCAAAGTTTGTCAACTATCTGATAACTAATAATTTGCGACATATCCATTCTTCCTAAAGAATGAGAATTATAACTTTTTCAGAATATATACAAGAAATGGTTAACTTTTCCATCCCTGTGTGTGCATGTAGAGAACGTAGAGGCAAATACTGATTAATACTAGGTAAATAATATTGATTGAAACGATAATATCGACGACAAATCGAAAATAGCTATTATTTTCTGTATAGATCTTTTCTAGAGAATTATTTTCTACAATAAGAATTTTACCCATGAGATTGCGAATTTTATCCATGGTATTCTTCCCGAGGTTAGAAGACACGTCATCTTTAGCCGCTTGAAAGCCCAAAGAGTTGTATTTGTCTATAACCAATTGCAGCTCATCTAATTTGACACCTGTCAAAATTTTTAATTGCTTAATATCCTCGCGAACGTCTTTTAGTTTTTCAGATTTTTCTAGAAACTCCTGCGTTTTCCTGGAATTTAAATACCTTAATCCCTGTTCATAAGGTTCTAAATACGTTGGATTTCCTGTTATGATATACCCTCTTTGACCAGTCTCTATATCTTTTAGCTGCGATAAATATTCTTGGAAATTAGCAATATCCTCAAATTGTTCGTTTTTTTTTTGGATGGATAATGAAAGTTTACCCACAAAAGCATAAGAAATATAAACATCAAAGGCCAAGGTAAAAAGCCCGATAACTACCCCAACGATTAGGACAATTCTATTCATAATACTTCAGACTCAATTTTTTTTTTGCTCCAACATTCAGATAAATGTTTTAAAAAAATTTGTCAAAGCAAAAACAAGTAATTTTTAAAGGGTGGTCAACAGAATAGCTGAACCTATCCGTAAATTCCAAGTAATGGATTTTTTGTCCTGTTCTTAGAATTGAACGATCAGATCGCGGTCCCTGACTCTTTTCCGTAGATCAATGTCTAAAGCAAGGGCCTCGTCTTTCGTTCTCTAATTCTCGATATTGTGTCAAACAACGCTTTAATACCATTCCTCGAAAATAATCTTGCATTTGAGCTTAAGTGAAAGCTGCCTAAAATCGAGTCTCTTAGAACGCCTGAATATTAAAGCAATATTGAGGCGTTCTAAGAGACTCGATTTGAGGCGCTTTGACTAAGCTCAAATGCTAAGATTATTTTCGAGGAATGGTATAACTACCCAACTTAAAATAGAGCGCCTCTTGCATTGTCAACTGCTTTCCCCGTCGCCCCATCCAAGGGAATCTTGCCCTCTATAAACGCCGGTGGCTGCTTTAGAAAGAACCAAGGGCTCTTCTCTAACCCAAGAACCCCCTCTTGGTACGCCTCCTCGGCATCAACTAGAAACAAGGGGATGTGGTTTAGCAACTCCCCCTCTAGCGCCCCCTTGCCCTGTTCTTCTGTTCTCTCTAACTCATCTGTTAAATTTACGTCCTCTCTTGAGAGGTAACTCACAAAACGCTACTTCTAAAGAAACACAACAGATTGATTAGAGAGTGTGTGAGTGAAGCATCTCACAAAACTCCATCTAAACCCCTGAATCAACGGGGAAAAACATGCGCATAGATTTTTCTTGCCACATGTCTTAAGACAACACCCAAAGCCAACTGCCCAGCAACAGCTTCAACCGCCTCCCCAACAGCCTGTGCATGACCAAACCCATCGCCATAACCAAGAACTCTCTCTCCCATACCAGAGACGAGCCTTCTTGCTGCCTCCAAGCCGCCGAAAAGAGGCAAGGCACGGAGGCGCCCTGCGCCGCTCGTCACCTCCGGTGCAAAGTTAATGGTGCCTTGGCTCACTTCGCCCCCATCTTGCGCATCGCTCCCCTCTCCCTCTTCTTCCATCTCGTTTGCAACTACCCTCTCATTGTGCAGCACTACCGCCACCTCCCGCTCCAAAGCCCTTCTTTGCGGTGGCAGAGAGGGAAAAGTGGTATTGGCAAAACTGGGCAAGAAACGGCGGGCCAAGAGACAAACTGTTTCAGAGCAGCTCTGCCAAACCGACATAAAACCGCTCCCTACCTCCACCCCCGTCGGCCGTATTTCGGTAGCTCTAGTGGGGTGGCTGACCGCTGAGAGGGGCCCCTCTGGTAGCCCCTCGGGGGAATACTGCTGGGAGAAAATGGCGATGGAGTCTTGGGTCGAGCTGGCCGTTTGAAACATCACTGTAAAGCCACCATTTTCGAGCGCGACCACTTTGGAGCTTCTGCTGCCGCCACTGCCATCCGTAACCTGGAATTCGCTGCCAAAGAAAGAGCCATCTTCCTTGAAGAGCTGTCCATAAATTTCGTGGGTGCCTGTCTGTTCACCCTCCCAGACCACCACAAAACCACCACCTGCAAGAGCAGTTACACTAGGTATGCCTTGCGAGCCAGCTGCCATGTTGTTGATGCAAAATTCAGGGGTGAGCACCGCTCCGCTATTGTCGTAGAGCTGTCCATAGATGTCGTACTCTTCGCCCTGGACATTGGTCCAGACGACGACAAAGCCACCTTGGGTTAAGCCCACAATGTCTTGAAAAACCTGTCTGTCGCTGCTGTTGTTGATCTTAAACTCCCCGTTTAAGGGGGCGCTCGTGCTGTTGAAGATGCGGCCGTAGACGCTGCTGCAGGTGCCATTCTGCCAGGCACTCGACCAGACAACAGTAAAACCGCCATTATTTAGAGCGGTCACGCGCGGCGCCCATGTCAAACTTCCGCTGCTGACGGGAAAAACAGACCCTTCTGTTTGGCCTGTGCTATTAAATTGTTGGGCAACAATAGCAACGCAGGAACCGTTGACCGCTTTCTGTTGCCACGCGACTACAAAATCACCTGAAGTTAAGCCGGCCACAGAAGAGAGCTGTTGCTGGAAAGCTGTGCTGTTGCCGATCTGGAAGGGGGCGCCGCGAAGAGAGCGGTCGCTGTTGTAGATCTGCCCAAATATACCGGCTGGAACGCCTGCCTCAGTAAAGCCGGTCCATGTCACTACTGATCCGCCGTCGGCTAATTTGCCTGCGGCAGGTTGCATTGCTGTTATCTCTGGAGTGCGACTGCTTGGGGAGAGGGTGGAGGTGAGACTTGGGGAAAGGGAAGGAGGGGTGAAGGTATGGCTTCTGCTGTGGGAACGTGGACGGAGGCTTTTGATCGTGCTGAAGGTGTGGTGAGCGGTGGAGTGAAAAGGCGTCGAGCTAAAGAGTCTGCTGCGGCTGCTCTGCTGCGTAGTGCTGTTTGTCTTATGTGCGAAGGCGCTCTTGGTGGCAAGAGTGATGGTGTGGTGGCT
>Ga0364908_10043_pt1 | contig 48642 bp, 46 predicted proteins | sample ExccelJu500002D4_2_FD_206965 | JGI IMG/M metagenome (GOLD analysis project Ga0364908, IMG submission 206965) | Enriched cells from Trout Bog Lake Hypolimnion, Wisconsin, USA - BchlTB.July02.5000.02.D4 | ecosystem: Environmental > Aquatic > Freshwater > Lake > Hypolimnion/Profundal zone | place...
TACAAAGCGCCAGTCCCGTGAAATCATTGCTGAAGAAGCTGCACGTGCTGGTATGCCTTACATCGATAGCCGTTGGTTGGGCGGTACGCTCACCAACTTCAAAACCGTCAAGGGTTCGCTCAAGCGTTTGAAAGATATGGCAGTTGCTAAAGAAGCGGGCGACTGGGAAAAGCTTTCTAAGAAAGAAGCTTTGACAAACGACCGTGATCTCGACAAGTTGCAAAAAGCACTTGGCGGTATTCAAGATTTGAATGGCGTTCCTGATGCTATTTTTGTAGTGGACGTTGGATATCACAAGATTGCTATTACTGAAGCCAACAAGCTCGGTATTCCTGTGATCGCTGTAGTGGATACCAACCATTCTCCAGAAGGTGTTGATTACATCATTCCTGGTAACGATGACTCCAGCAAAGCTGTTCTTCTGTACGCTCGTGGAATTGCTGATGCAATCCTTGAAGGTAAAGCAAGTTCAACTCAAGAGATCTTGACTGCTGTTAAAGAGGGTGAAGAGGAGTTTGTTGAAGAAGGGAACGCAGAATAATGGCCGCTATTACCGCTGCAATGGTTGGCGAGTTACGCGCCAAGACGGATGCTCCAATGATGGAGTGCAAAAAAGCTTTGACCGAAGCCGATGGGGATATGGCGAGAGCGGAAGAAATTCTGCGCGTCAAATTAGGTAGCAAAGCTGGTAAAGCAGCTTCACGCGTTACTGCTGAAGGTGTTGTAGCTTCGTTTATCAATGGCACTACTGGCGCTCTGCTTGAAGTGAATTGCGAAACTGACTTCGTTTCTAAGAACGATGACTTTTTAGCTTTTACTGCTGACTGTGCAAAGTTGGTTGCTGAAAATAATCCTGCTGATGTCGCTGCTTTGTTGGCCTTACCTTTGAATGGCTCTACTGTGGATACGATTCGCAGCGCTTTGATTGGTAAGATCGGTGAAAACATCATGCCACGCCGCTTCAAGCGTTTTGCTGGTAGCAATAAGTTAGTTTCCTACCTGCACGGCACACGTATAGGTGTAATGGTTGAGTTTGAAGGTGATGAAATTGCCGCTAAAGATGTGGCTATGCACATTGCTGCGATGAAGCCAGTAGCTTTGTCGATGGCTGATGTACCTGCTGAGTCAATCGCTATTGAGCGCAGCGTTGCTGTGCAAAAGGCGGCTGAATCTGGCAAGCCACCAGAGATCGTTGAAAAAATGGTTGAAGGTTCTATCCAGAAGTACCTCAAAGAAGTATCTTTGCTGAACCAAACTTTTGTGAAGAACGACAAGCAAACCGTTGAACAGATGCTCAAGGCTGCCAATACAACTATCAAAGGATTTACGATGTTTGTTGTTGGTGAGGGTATTGAAAAGCGTCAAGACGACTTTGCAGCTGAAGTAGCCGCACAGGTTGCTGCTGCGACTAAAGCTACAGCGTAATCGTTGCAGGCTCTGGCCGGGCTTGTTCTGGCTGGACTGAAATGCTCAAAAGGGCATAGAAACCTTGGTTTCTATGCCCTTTTGTTTTATTGAGCCCAAGCCCTTTATAATTCGGTTGAGATATTAAAAGTACTTAAAGATCAATAAGCTAAGAGGGTAAATTGCTTAGCAAATTACGGAAAAGATAATCATGCCAGCCTACAAACGCGTCCTACTAAAACTATCAGGTGAAGCCCTTATGGGGGATGATGCTTTCGGTATCAACCCAGTAACCATTGACTTAATGGTGAAAGAAATTGCCGAGGTAGTGAATAGCGGAGTCGAGTTGGCAATTGTGATTGGCGGTGGAAATATTTTCCGCGGAGTGGCTGGTGGGGCAGCAGGCATGGATCGCGCTACTGCTGACTATATGGGTATGTTGGCAACCATGATGAACTCCCTTGCCTTGCAAGATGCCTTGCGTCAAAAGGGTGTCGAGGCACGCGTTCAATCTGCTTTGCGCATGGATCAGGTAGTTGAGCCCTATATTCGCCCGCGCGCCATTCGCGCCTTAGGTGAAGGTAAGGTGGTTATATTCGCAGCCGGTACGGGCAATCCTTTCTTTACAACAGATACCGCTGCCGCTTTGCGTGGCGCTGAAATGGGTGTCGAAATTGTTCTAAAGGCAACTAAGGTAGATGGCATTTATACCGCTGATCCAGTGAAGGATCCTAGTGCCACTTTGTACAAGACCATTACTTTTGATGAGGCCATCATTAAGAACTTGCAGGTTATGGACGCGACGGCCTTTGCTTTATGTCGCGATCGCAAACTACCAATCAAAGTGTTTTCGATTCTTAAACCAGGCGCTCTCATGCGCGTGGTTCAAGGAGAGTCTGAGGGCACGTTAGTACACGTTTAATAGGAGGCTTGATGTCTGCAGCAGAAATTAAAACCAATACCGATCAAAAGATGCAAAAGTCTCTTGATGCATTGAAAACCAACTTAGCCAAAATTCGCTCGGGTCGTGCAAATCCAGGAATTTTGGAACACATTCAGGTGGACTATTACGGCAATCCAACGCCCTTGAGTCAGGTAGCCAGCTTGGGCTTGGCCGATGCCCGCACCATCAATGTTCAACCCTTTGAAAAAACAATGGTTGCAGTGATTGAAAAGGCTATTCGTGATTCTGATTTGGGTTTGAATCCAGCATCTCAAGGCACGGTTATTCGTGTTCCAATGCCAGCCTTAACTGAAGAGCGTCGTCGTGACTTAACAAAGGTAGTGAAAAACGAAGGCGAAGAGGCCAAAATTGCGATACGTAATTTACGTCGTGACGCTAATGAGCATCTCAAACGCCTAACCAAGGATAAGGAAATCTCTGAGGATGACGAGCGCCGTGCAACTGACGAAATCCAAAAGATGACTGATAAGGCGGTTTCCGATGTGGACAAGATTATTTCTGAAAAAGAAAAAGAGATCATGACGGTTTAGCCGTCGCCGATTTGATTTTTACTTTTACCCCATGACGAGCCACGCTAGTTCCACGCAAACTATTCCAGAGGTCAGTGCGATTCCACGTCACGTGGCAATCATCATGGATGGTAACGGTCGCTGGGCAAGCAAACGCCTTATGCCGAGGGTAGCGGGTCACTCAGAAGGTCTTGGCGCTGTCCGCAAGATTGTTGAAGAATGTCGCAAACTCGGCGTTCAATACCTCACTGTGTTTGCATTTAGTTCCGAGAATTGGCGCCGCCCACCTGAAGAGGTGGGCTTTTTAATGAAGCTGTTTCTGAAATCGTTGAAGGGTGAAGTGTCGCGCCTTGCAGAAAATGATATTTCATTGCGGCTTATTGGGGACTTAAGTCGTTTTGATTCTGCCATTCAAGAGATGGTGCAATTTTCTGAAGAAAAAACAGCTGGCTGCAAAGGATTGACTTTCACGATTGCCGCTAACTATGGCGGTCGTTGGGATATTCTGCAGGCGATGCGTCAATGCCTGGCAAATAATCCAGGCTTACAGCCTGAGCAAGTGACAGAAGATTTGCTCGCCTCTTATTTGTCGATGGCTTATGCTCCTGAACCAGATCTATTTATTCGTACCGGTGGCGAGCAGAGGGTCAGCAATTTCTTGTTGTGGCAACTCGCTTATACCGAGTTATATTTCACTGATGTCTTATGGCCTGACTTTGATGTAGCCCATTTACATCGCGCTTTCGACTGGTTTTCTCAGCGAGAGCGTCGTTTTGGTCGCACCAGTGCGCAGCTTGCATCGGCGGGCGCTGACAATCCAGTCTGACCTTCATTTACTAAACCCTCCTCATGCTAAAAACCAGAGTGCTTACTGCCATTGTTCTTTTGGCTGTTCTTTTGCCGATCCTATTTTTCCTGCCGCCCATTTACTTGAGTATATTTTTGTTGATTGCTGTTGTTGCTGCAGCCTGGGAGTGGAGTCGTATGATTGCACCCAATGCTAAGTACTCCGCTTGGATCTATGCCACCTTATGTTTATGCATTATTTTTGCTTTGTTTGGCTTGAATGATCCGACTTGGCAGTTTGGCTTGCTTTTTATTGCTGCTTTGTTTTGGTTTTTTAATGCACCTTTTTTACTTGCCAGGGGGATGAGGCTATCTTTAGAGAAGTGGCGTTATTACTATGGAGTCTTGGGTTTAATTCTTTTGCCAGCCACATGGTTTGCCCTGATTTTCTTACGAGAAATCGGCCTTATTTTTATGCTTTCCACTATGGCTTTGGTGTGGATCGCCGATATTGGTGCTTACTTTGTCGGCAAGGCTTTTGGAAAGCGCCGCTTAGCAGCTCAAATTAGCCCAGGTAAGTCAGTGGAAGGCGCCTTGGGTGGCATGGTGCTCTGTTATGCATATGCACTTGCCTGCGTATTTTTTCTCCCCTTGGACGCCACGTTATTTGGCGCCTGGGCATTTCGTTTTGGTTGGATTCCGCTTTGGTTGATGGTCACTGTACTGGTAGCCTTTAGTATTTTTGGCGATTTGTTTGAGTCCCAGTTAAAGCGCTTGGCAGGAGTTAAAGATAGTAGTCAGCTTCTGCCTGGTCATGGCGGCGTCTTAGATAGGGTAGATGCCTTACTGCCGGTCATGCCTATTGCTGCCTTGTTAGCTGGATTTATTTGATGGCTATTCGGCGTGTAGCAATTCTAGGCTCTACGGGGTCTATTGGGGTAAGCACTTTAGATGTGATTCGAGCTCACCCCGATCGCTTTCAAGTAGTTGCCTTAACAGCAGGTCGGCAGGTCGAGCGCTTGGCTGAGCAATGTCTTGAATTCAAACCTCTGATTGCGGTTGTGACTGATGCAGTAGCGGCAAGCCGGTTGTCAGACTTGCTGCGCGAGCAACATTGCACAACAGAGGTTTTATGCGGCCCAGAGGCATTGGTGAGTGCAGTACTGAATTCTGACTGCGACACGGTAATGGCAGCCATTGTCGGTTCTGCCGGTTTGGCCCCTACGTTAGCGGCAGCCAAAGCTGGGAAGCGGGTATTGCTAGCAAATAAAGAATCATTGGTAATGGCTGGCGATTTGTTTATGCAGGCTATGAAGTCGGGTGGCGGCGAGTTATTGCCAATCGATAGTGAGCACAATGCGATTTTTCAATGCTTGCCAGCAGACTTTACGAGTGCCCCGCAGGCAAGTTTCGGTGTTGAAGAGTTATGGTTAACCGCTTCTGGCGGCCCATTTAGAAATACACCCCTTGCAGATTTGGCCATGATTACTCCTGAGCAAGCTTGCGCCCATCCTAATTGGGTGATGGGTAGGAAGATTTCGGTGGACTCTGCCACCATGATGAATAAAGGCCTAGAAGTAATTGAAGCTTTTTGGTTATTTGGCCTACCTTTGGAAAAAATTAAGGTGGTGATTCATCCACAAAGCGTAGTGCATTCTATGGTTCGGTATCGAGATGGTTCTGTCATCGCCCAAATGGGGCAACCTGATATGCGAACACCGATTGCATACGGACTTGCATGGCCAGAAAGAATCGACGCAGGAGTCGCGCAGTTAAATTTGACGCAGCTTTCTGCTTTAAATTTTGCCGAACCTGATCTTGAGCGTTTCCCGTGCTTGAATATGGCATTTGCTGCAGCCCGGGCTGGAGGTACAGCTCCGACGGTATTAAACGCAGCCAATGAAATTGCTGTCGCTGCATTTTTGGATCAAGGCTTGCCTTATTTGCAGATACCCGCAATCGTAGAGCAGACTCTTGAGCAAATCCAAGTCAGTCCCGCCACATCCATAGAGCATCTCTTGGAGATGGATGCTCAAGCTAGACAGTTGGCGGGCAAATTGGTTGCGCAAGCAAGCTCCCATTGATGGGTTCTTTAAGGAGTCTCTTTTCTTGTATCCCTTGATCACGCTACTAGCATTTATTGCAACCCTCGGTATCCTGGTAACTTTTCATGAGTTCGGGCATTACTTAGCTGCTCGCTGTTGCGGTGTGCGGGTTTTGCGCTTCTCATTGGGCTTTGGCAAGGCAATTTTTACCTATCGTTTTAGAGGCAATCAAAATGCAACTGAGTGGGTGATTGCTTCGATTCCCTTGGGCGGCTATGTGAAGTTATTGGATGGGCGAGATCGGCAGCAGCTTATTTCAGAGATCGATCGAACTAAAGCATTTGATCTTAAGCCCTTATGGCAACGCTCAATCATTGTGGCTGCTGGCCCTCTAGCTAATTTTGTATTGGCCATTCTTCTCTTTGGGGCAATTTACCTTAGCGGTGCTCCCCAGGTGCCATCTTTTTTACAAGCTCCTCCCCAGAATTCCATAGCAGCCAGGTTGGATATACAGGCGGGGGATCGGGTAATTGGATGGAAAGACTTGAGTGCAAGCCCTGGTGCCAATGAAGAAGAGGGTGGCTTTGACCCGATTTTGAGTTGGAATGCCCTGCGCTGGTATCTCCAGGATGCCATCACTGCTCGACAGGGCTTTGTACTGGAGGTATTGGCGCCCTCTAAAGACATTTATATTAAGGTCATTCAGAAGGCTGATTTACCCAGGCCGGACCCTGATTCAGACCCATTTTTGACTCTTGGGCTCCTGCCAGCCCCGATCTCCGCAGATGGGATGCAAGTGCTCAAACTGGGCCCTGTTGACGCTTTGGTTTATGCGGGCAAAAGGGTTTGGCAAATCACCAAGGTTTCTACTCGGATGATGCTTGGATTTTTGACTGGAAATACCTCATTTAAGCAGCTTGGAGGTCCCTTGAGCATTGCTGATATGGCTGGGAAGTCAGTCCAGGTTGGCTGGCAGCCTTTTTTAGGGTTTTTAGCGCTTCTTAGCATCAGTATTGGCCTATTAAATTTGGTGCCTTTACCAATGCTGGATGGGGGCCAGCTCCTGTATGATGCATGGGAGTTGGTTTCCGGTAAGCGGATTTCGATATCGATGCAAGAGCATTTGCAAAAAATTGGCTTTTTCTTGTTGATTTCGATGTCTCTTCTGGCTTTGTTTAACGATTTGCAACGCTACTTTTTATCTTGAATTTTTTAACCTCTTCATTCCGCGCTGTTACCCATTTTGCTGTGCAGGCTGCTTTTATAGTTTTAGCCACCCTCAGCGTTAATGCACATGCAGCTGATACCTTTGTTATCAAGGATATCCGTATCGAAGGTTTGCAGCGCGTTGAGCCTGGAACCGTATTTAGTTACTTACCAGTTCAGGTTGGCGATACATTCAACGAAGAGAAAAGTGCTGAAGCAATTAAAGCCTTGTATACCACCGGCTTTTTTAAAGATGTTCAAATTCAAGCTCAGGGTGATGTATTGATTGTGATCGTTGACGAGCGCCCAACGGTTTCTAGAATTGAATTCACGGGCATGAAAGAGTTCGACCAGGAAACAGTGCGCAAATCTTTGAAGGCGGTAGGGGTTGCAGAAGCACGCTTCTATGATAAGGCTCTGATTGATAAAGCCGAGCAAGAATTAAAGCGTCAATATGTCGGTAAGGGAATGTATGCCGCAGAAGTCGTTGCGACAGTTACTCCTGTTGAGCGTAATCAAGTGGCTGTCTACTTCAATATTGATGAAGGCCCCACAGCAAAAATTCAAGCAATTAAATTTATTGGTAATCAAGAGTTCGGCGAAAGTACTTTGACTGGCATGATGCAGTTAAAAACGGGCGGTTGGCTGTCTTGGTATAGTAAAGATAATCTATATTCCAAGCAAAAACTGACTGCTGACTTGGAGACAATCCGTTCTTACTACCTCAATCGTGGGTATTTAGAGTTCACCATTACATCCACTCAGGTATCTATTACGCCCGATAAAAAAGGGATCTACCTTACTATTGGTGTTAAAGAGGGGCAGAAGTTTACCGTGAGGGATGTTCGTCTCGCTGGTGATCTATTGGGCAAGGAAGATGAACTCATGCAGTTAATTACCCTTAAGTCCGGAGATACCTATTCTTCAGCCAAGTTAACTGAGAGCACTAAAGCGATCGCAGAAATGCTTGGTTCGTATGGTTATGCATTTGCAGTCGTTAATCCCCAGCCCGATATTCGCCGTGAATTAAGCGAAGTAGATTTAACCTTGGTAGTTGATCCTGGTCGCCGTGTATATGTCCGTCAAGTGGTTATCACTGGTAATGCAAAAACACGTGATTTGGTTATTCGTCGCGAGATGCGTCAATATGAGAGCTCATGGTTTGATAGCTCCAAAATTGACTTGTCCAAAAAGCGTGTCAATCGTCTAGGTTACTTTACAGAGGCTGAAATTACTACTGAAGACGTCCCTGGAGTGCCGGATCAAGTGGATGTTAAAGTAAGCGTGAAGGAAAAGCCTACGGGATCGGTTTCTGTTGGGGCGGGATTTTCTTCCACAGAAAAAGTAATGCTGTCAGCAGGTATTAATCAGGATAATGCATTTGGTACCGGAACGGCCATTGGCTTGAACGCTGGTTTGGGTAAGATTAATCAAAGCTTAACCTTATCCCAATATGATCCCTATTTTACCGACGAGGGTATTAGCCGTTATTCCGATCTCTACTATCGCTCATCTAAACCGCTTTACTATGTTGGCGATCCTGACTATCAAATTAAGTCGGTCGGTACGAGTTTGAAATTTGGTGTTCCCTATACCGAAGTGGATCGTGTGTTCTACGGCACGGGGGTTGAAGCATTTCAGATTAGCTCTTCCGCAAATACCCCTCAGCCTTATTTGAACTATATGCAGAGTTACGGAATTGCGGCGCCAGGTTATCCTGCAACGTTGACGACTTATAACGTTCCATTGACGGTTGGTTGGACAAGGGATGGCAGGGATAGTGCTTTAATTCCCTCCTCGGGGTCTCTAGAAACTTTGTCTGCTGAGGTTGGTACTCCAGCAGGTAATATGGAATATTGGCGTCTTTATGGTAGGTATCAGAAGTACCATTCCTTTGACAAGGGCAACATCTTATCTTTCAACGGCGAGATCGGTTATAGCCAGGCCTATGGTAACAATCCATTCCCGGTTACGAAAAACTACTATGTTGGAGGTATCGGTTCGGTTCGTGGATATGCGCCAGGATCTTTGGGTCCGACCTATCTCAACAACCTTACTGGAACTTATTTGCCAACGGGCGGCCAATCAAAGATTGTGAGTAATTTGGAATACACTGTACCGGTACCGGGAACCGGGGTTGATAAGACCCTTAGAACCTTTGTATTTACTGACGGTGGTAATGCGTTTGGATCCAATCTCAATTTGGTTTTGCGCTACTCTTACGGTATAGGTTTAGAATGGATATCACCGTTAGGCCCGCTAAAATTCAGTTATGGTATCCCGATCAGTCCACAACCTACGGATAATGTCCAGCGGTTGCAGTTCCAGGTCGGTACAGCGTTTTAATTGTTAAGGAAAGTTTTATGAAGCTGCGTCAATCCTCTAAGTGGATTCAATTAATTTTGATGGTGATTGCCTCTGTCCTTTTGGCACCACATGCATTTGCACAAGATGCTGGTACACGTGTTGCAGTAGTTAACTCAGAAAAGGTATTTAATGAGTCAAATTTGGCAAAGGCGATGCAAACACGTTTGCAGAACGAATTTACCAAACGTCAAAATGACTTACGTGACAGTGCTCAAAAAATTAAGAGTGCTGCTGAGAAATTGGATCGTGATGCGGCTGTCATGACCGAGGCAGAGCGTATCCGTCGTCAACGTGAATTGGCAGATCAAGATCGCGAGCTGCAACGCAAACAACGTGAGTTCACTGAAGATTTGAATCAGCGTACTTTTGAGGAGCGCGCTAAGATTGCTGAAAAGGCTAATGCGGTTCTCAAGCAAATCGCTGAGCAGCGCAAAATTGATCTCATCGTGCAAGAGGCAGCATATGCCAATCCAAAAGCTGACGTAACCGATGACGTCATCAAGGCTTTGAACAGCCAGAAGTAAGTCTTATGCCCACTGCCATCGAGCTGGCCGAACAGTTTCACATCAGCTTGGTGGGAGAGGGCTCTGCGGTGTTCCGTGGGTTAGCCCCCTTGGAGCAGGCTCAAGCAGATCAAATTTCTTTTCTTTCAAATCCACTTTACCGTACTCAAGCTCTAGACAGTGCGGCTGGTGGTTTAATTCTTAGTAAATCAGACCATGAGTTTCTTAATGCGAACTCAACTAGCGCCATTTCTAAGCGGGTTTATTTCGTTGCGAAAAATCCGTATGCAACTTTTGCTAGGATGGCTCAGTATTTTGCCAAAGCCTCTGCTAGAGAGCATATGCTGGGCATTCATGCCAGCGCAGTAATTGACTCTTCAGCAGTCATTCCTGGCTCCTGTCATATTGGTCCCTTTGTCCAAATTGGATCGGGAGTCCGTTTGGGTGAGCGGGTGGTCATTCTAGGAAATGTCTCGATTGCTAATGGGGTGGTTATTGGAAGTGACACAACCATTCATCCAACAGTATCCATTTACGCTGAAACACAAATTGGTGAGCGTTGCATTATTCATAGTGGAGCTGTTCTAGGTGCGGATGGTTTTGGTTTTGCCCCTGATTTTTCAGCAAGCGGCGGTGAGTGGGTCAAGATTCCTCAAACTGGTAGGGTTGTCATTGGTAATGATGTGGAGATTGGTGCCTCTACTACGATTGACCGTGGCGCAATGACCGACACTATGATTGGCTCCGGAACCAAGATTGATAATCAAGTTCAGATTGCACACAACGTGATCATTGGTAATTGCTGTGTGATTGCTGGATGCGCTGCAATTTCCGGGAGCACCAAGATCGGTAATTTTTGCATCATAGGTGGGGCAGCCAATTTTGCTGGTCACCTCACGATTGCTGATAGAACAACAGTTTCTGGAAATACATCCATTATTCGCTCTATTACCGAGCCTGGGCAGCACTTCACTGGTGTTTATCCCTCCATGCTGCATGCAGCCTGGGAGAAAAATGCCGCAATTTTGCGTGGGCTCGATAAAATACGTCAACGCTTACGTTTGTTAGACAAGAATAAAGCGACAGAGTCATAGGCTGTTAGCAGTCATTTCATCATTCATCTTTTTATGCAGGTAAGCTCATGAGTAAAGCAATCGCAATCGACATCAATCAAATTTTGAAGTTATTGCCACATCGCTACCCTTTTTTATTGGTTGACCGCGTACTGGAGTTAACTCCACGCGAAAGCATTACAGCCTTAAAAAATGTCACAATGAATGAACCTTTTTTTCAAGGACATTTCCCTGATTTTCCGGTGATGCCTGGCGTCTTAATTATTGAAGCCCTTGCTCAAACTGCCGCTTTACTGACCTTCTCTGAAGAGCGTCAAGAGGATGCAATTTATTACTTTGCTGGAATTGATGGTGCACGTTTTAAAAAGCCTGTTTTGCCTGGCGATCAGTTGATCATGACCGCTAAATTAGAGCGTGAACGCGCTGGAATCTATAAGTTTCAAGTCCAGGCAACTGTCGATGGTGAATTAGCGGCAGAGGCCAATATTACTTGTGCGGTACGTACGAAAGGCGCGTAATGACTCGGATTCATGCATCCGCTCTTGTAGATAGTAAAGCTGAGTTAGCTGACGATGTCGAGATCGGCCCCTATTCCGTAATTGGTCCTAATGTCAAAATTGACTCTGGCACTAAGGTTGGCTCTCATACAGTCATTGAGGGTTACACCACGATCGGTCGGGAGAATAATTTTGCTCACTTCGCTGCTATTGGTGGCGCGCCGCAGGATATGAAATATCGTGGTGAACCAACCCAATTAATTATTGGTGATCGTAATACGATCCGTGAATTCACCACCATTCATACTGGTACATCACAAGATGAGGGGATCACGCGTATTGGTGATGACAATTGGATCATGGCTTATGTACATATTGCCCATGATTGTCAAATTGGTAATCACACTATATTTTCAAGTAATGCGCAGATTGCAGGTCACGTGCAAGTCAGTGATTGGGCGATCATGGGTGGTATGTCAGGCGTACATCAATTCGTGCGCGTTGGCCAACATGCCATGCTAGGTGGTGCATCTGCTTTGGTACAAGATATCCCGCCATTTGTCATTGCTGCTGGCGATAAAGCATCACCACATGGCATTAACGTTGAGGGTTTAAAGCGTCGGGGATTTTCTAGCGAAACCATTTCTGCGTTACGGCAAGCCTATAAGGTGCTTTACAAAGATGGCCTCAGTTTTGAAGAGGCAAAAGTAGAAATTCAAAAAATGGCCCTTGCTCATTCAGCGGATGCTGCTACTGCAGAAAAGCTTACCCAGTTCCATGATTTTATTGCCGCCTCAACGCGCGGCATTATTCGTTAACGATAGGTAAGGCTTTGCCAAAATTAGCCTGCGTAGCTGGTGAGCCATCGGGCGATTTACTGGCTGCCCCTGTTTTAAATGCGCTTCAGCAAATTCCAGATATGTCTGGAATAGAAATGTATGGCATCGGCGGCCCTCGGATGCAAGCCGAAGGCTTTCGTTCCGATTGGTCAATGGAAACACTCAGTGTGCGCGGATATGTTGAGGCTATTAAACAATTACCTGCAATTCTGAAATTACGTCGACAACTCATTGACAATTTAATGGGGGAAGGGCGCCCTGATGTTTATTTAGGAATTGATGCGCCTGACTTTAATTTGGGTGTGGAGTTAAAGTTGCGTGAGGCAGGTATTCCTACTCTGCATTTAGTATCTCCTTCAATTTGGGCATGGCGTGCTGGCCGCATCAATAAGATTGCACGCGCTGTTGACCGAATGTTGTGCATCTTCCCGTTTGAAACGGAAATATATGCACGTGCTGGTGTCCCGGCAACTTATGTCGGTCATCCGCTAGCCAGTGATATTCCACTTCTTCCGGATACAAGTGGCGCCAGAAATAAAATTGCCTCTCTAATGCATATCGATCGTCCTAACTTAGATGGGACTGTCATCGCTGTGTTGCCTGGTAGCCGGGGCTCGGAGATAGAGCATATCGCACCCATATTCTTTGAAACCATGAGTCTGATAGCTCATAGAATGGCTGGGCAAAAACTATACTTTTTCATTCCAGTTGCTACACCACGCCTGCGAGAGCCGTTGGAGGTTTTACTTGCTCAAGCTAAAGAAAGTAACCCTAGCATTCAGATTCACTTGATAGACGGTCATGCGGACCCTATCTTGGAGGCGGCGGATGCTGTTCTGATTGCTAGTGGCACAGCCACCTTACAAGCTGCTTTATGGAAAAAGCCAATGGTAATTTCTTATAAGGTGCCTTGGTTAACGGCGCAAATCATGAAGCGTCAAGGCTACCTGCCATATGTTGGGTTGCCTAATATTCTTTGTGGTGAGTTTGTTGTTCCAGAATTGCTGCAAGATGATGCTACGCCAGAAAATTTGGCCAATGCGGTGATGAACTGGTTAGATCATCCAGAGAAGGTATTGCAGTTGAAGGAGCGCTTTATGCAGATGCATGAAACCTTGCGCCGACCCACTGGCTTGCTGGTTGCGCAGGCTATCTCTCAAGTCATTCAAGCTGGTCATGGCGCATGAGTGCTATATGGATATGTGGGGTAGATGAGGCAGGTCGCGGCCCCTTAGTGGGGTCGGTAGTTGCTGGCGCTGTAGTATTGGATCCGAATCACCCGATTGAGGGTTTGAGGGACTCCAAAAAATTGTCCCCTGCAAAGCGAGAGTTTCTCTTTGAGCAAATTGTTAGCAATGCCAAAGCCTGGGGAATTGGTGAGGCTAGCGCGCAAGAGATTGATCAAATCAATATATTGCAAGCTACTATGCTGGCTATGCGTCGTGCAATAGAGGACCTGACTACCCGTCTAGGCGCTTGGCCGGATAAAGCCTTAATAGATGGTAATCGCTGCCCTGAGTTGTCGATTCCAGCAGAGGCAATTGTGAAGGGTGATTCAAAAGAGCCTGCTATTTCAGCGGCATCTATTTTGGCTAAGGTAACGCGTGATCGGCAGATGATGGTTTTACATGAGCAGTATCCACAATATGGCTTTGCGCAACATATGGGTTACCCCACAGAATTTCATTTTGCTGCTTTAAAACAGTTTGGTGCATGTGACCAACATCGCCGCAGTTTCTCGCCCGTAAGAAATGTTTTAGAGGTGAATGCGTGATGGCGTTTGATTTAATTTCATCAAAAGAAAATTCTTTATTTAAAGAACTTCGTCTCTTGCAGGCTACGGGTTCAAAAGGTCAGAAGGCACGCTTGGCAAGTGGCCATGCTTTGTTAGAGGGCATTCATTTAATTCAGACTTGGGTAGGTGATCCCGCCCTTAAAACACTCTTTACTTCAGAGCTTGGATTGCAAAATCCCGAAATCTCAGAGGCAGTTTATTCTCACCTTGAGATTTGCCCAGAAACCCGGATATTTCAACTGGACCCGAGTCTGTGGGATCAATTAAGCGAACTGGCAAATGCACCGCACATCGCCGGCCTACTCAACCTTCCGGCTTCATGTCTTAAGGCACCACAATCGATTTCAAGCTTAGAGGGCGATCTAGTCATCTTGGATCGGATTCAGGATGCAGGCAATGTAGGTTCAATTCTACGTACAGCCGCAGCAGCAGGTTTTACGCAGGTTATAGCCTTATCGGGATGTGCGCACTTATGGTCTGGCAAGGTATTGAGAGCCGGTATGGGCGCTCATCGTCTTTTGGATTTATATGAGGGCTGGTCTAATCAGCAACTCTTGAGTGCCGTGACAGCCCCCTTGCTTGCAGCTGCTGCCGATGCGCCGCAGGATTTATTTGATCTTCGAGAAGAGCTTATGCATCCAGTGGCGTGGGTGATGGGGAGCGAGGGACAAGGTGTTTCAAGCGATTTGATGGCGCAGGCCAAACCCGTCTCCATCCCAATTGACCCACGGGTTGAATCACTTAATGTTTCTACAGCGGCTGCTATTTGTCTTTTTGAAACAGTTCGAGTTCGACGTTCTTAAGTGACTCTCATCCCAAAATTGTTTTATCGGATTTAATGGCCTGAAGAACGGTTGTAGCGATTTCTTCGATTGATTTGCTAGTGGTTGCTACCCAGGGAATAGATTCCTTTTTCATCATTGCGGTAGCCTCATTGATTTCGTAGCGACAATTCTCTAATTTGGCATAGTTACTGCCTGGACGTCGTTCATTGCGGATTTCAGATAAGCGCTCAGCATCGATCATCAACCCAAAAATTTTATGGCGGTAAGGTGCCAAATCTTTAGGCAATTGACCGCGTTCAAAATCCTCTGGGATGAGAGGGTAATTAGCCGCCTTCATGCCGTACTGCATTGCCAAATAGAGGCTGGTAGGGGTCTTACCAACACGGGAAATGCCCACAAGAATGACATCTGCATCAGCTAGATTTTTATTCGACTGCCCATCATCGTGGGCCAGGGAGTAGTTAATTGCTTCAATACGGTTTTTATAGGCCGCAGTGTCGGCATTGTGATGCAAGCGGTTCATTGCATGGGTCGATTTCAGGCCAAGAGCTTGTTCGAGGGGCGCAACAAAGGTTTGGAACATATCCAAAATTAAGCCATTAGCCCTAGCAACAATGGCATTTAATTCGGGGGTAATAAGAGTAGTAAAAACAATGGGTTGGACACCATACTTAGAGGCGGCCTGATTAATCGCTGCAACGGCATCATGGGCTTTATCGACGCTATCTACAAAAGGCACCCGAATATGCTTAAAAGTGGCCTCAAATTGCGCCAAAATTGACTGGCTGAAGTTCTCGGCAGTAATGCCGGTGCCATCGGAAACAATAAAAACAATGCGGGGGTCGTTTGACATAGGATTTGGGCTAAAAGTCATGGTCAGCACTACAATATGAGGTTATTGAAGTATGCCGTATTTTGTTCGGCCGCTCGACCAGTTTCCTTATCCTTAGAGAGTTTTATATGTCCAACCAACAGCAGCAAAATAGCAATGTAGCAAACGCCTATGTTCTTCCTTTTGAGCAACTCCGTATGACCGATGTTGAATCGGTTGGCGGTAAGAATGCTTCTTTAGGAGAGATGATTTCTCAATTAGCCACTACCGGTGTGCGTGTGCCAACCGGTTTTGCAACTACAGCCTTAGCTTTCCGTGACTTCTTAGAGCACAATAATTTGACTGAGCGCATTCAAAAGCGCTTGGAAAATCTCAATATTGATGATGTGCGTGCATTGGCTGAAGCCGGTAAAGAAATCCGTCATTGGATCGAAACTGCACCATTTCAGGAGCGCCTGGATCAAGAGATCCGTGAGGCATTTGCTAAATTAGATGATTCTGGTAAAGGTTCATTTGCAGTGCGTTCCTCTGCAACAGCGGAAGACTTGCCGGATGCTTCTTTTGCTGGTCAGCAAGAGACCTTCCTGAACGTGGAAGGTATTGACGATGTTCTAAAGAAGATTCGTGAAGTATTTGCATCCCTTTATAACGACCGTGCTATTTCTTATCGCGTTCATAAGGGTTTTGCTCATGCTGAAGTTGCCTTGTCTGCAGGTATTCAGCGCATGGTACGTTCTGACTTAGGTGCAGCCGGTGTGATGTTTACTCTTGATACTGAATCTGGTTTTGAAGATGTCGTGTTTATTACCTCTAGCTATGGCTTAGGTGAAACAGTGGTGCAAGGCGCGGTTAATCCGGATGAGTTTTATGTATTCAAAACCACTTTAGCTAAAGACAAAAAAGCGATCATTCGCCGTTCTTTAGGTTCTAAGTTAATTCAGATGCAATTTGCTCCAGCAGGCTCGGCTGAAAAAGTGGTCACCGTTGATGTTAGTCCAGAGAAACGTAACCGTTTTTCTTTGGAAGACGCAGATATTACTGAGTTAGCTAAATACGCCGTCATCATTGAAAAGCACTATGGTCGTCCAATGGACATCGAGTGGGGTAAGGATGGTCAAGATGGCCGTATCTACATCTTGCAAGCTCGCCCAGAGACTGTAAAGAGTCAAGCGGCTGGTCAGGTAGAGATGCGCTATAAATTGAAGGGCAGTTCTAAGGTTTTGGCTAAAGGACGTGCAATTGGTCAAAAAATTGGTGCGGGCCCCGTTCGCGTAATTCGCGATCCAAGCGAAATGGATCGTGTGCAGCCTGGCGATGTATTGGTTGCTGATATGACCGACCCGAACTGGGAGCCGGTGATGAAGCGTGCTTCAGCGATCATTACTAATCGCGGCGGCCGTACTTGCCATGCTGCAATTATTGCCCGTGAGTTGGGTGTGCCAGCGGTTGTTGGTTGCGGTGACGCTACTGAACATTTGCAAGATGGCATGATGGTGACCGTTTCTTGTGCAGAGGGTGATGAGGGTCACATTTACGATGGCTTGATTGAGACTGAAGTCACTGAGGTTTCTCGCGGAGCTCTCCCAGAGATTCCTGTGAAAATCACCATGAACATTGGTAATCCTCAGTTGGCATTTGATTTCTGTCAGATCCCCAATGCTGGGGTTGGCTTAGCCCGTCTTGAGTTCATTATTAATAACTACATTGGTGTTCATCCGCGTGCTGTTTTGGAGTATCCAAATATTGATGCTGACCTCAAGCGTGCCGTTGAAAGTGTTGCGCGTGGTTATGCAAGTCCACGTCAGTTTTACGAGGATAAATTAGTTGAGGGTGTTGCTACTATTGCGGCTGCTTTCTATCCAAAGCCAGTGATTGTGCGTTTGTCTGACTTTAAGTCAAACGAGTACAAAAAGCTGATTGGTGGTTCACGTTATGAGCCGGATGAAGAAAATCCAATGCTTGGTTTCCGCGGCGCATCACGTTATGTGTCTGCTGATTTTGGCGAGGCTTTTGCTTTGGAGTGCGCTGCAATGAAGCGTGTTCGTGAAGATATGGGCCTGGACAACGTTGAAATCATGGTTCCATTTGTGCGTACAATCAAGCAAGCTGAGCGTGTCATTGACATGATGGCTAAGTTAGGTCTCAAGCGTGGTGAAAATGGCTTACGTCTCATCATGATGTGCGAAATTCCTTCAAATGCTATTTTGGCCGATCAGTTCTTGGAGCATTTTGATGGCTTCTCCATTGGCTCTAACGATATGACTCAGTTAACTCTGGGTCTTGACCGTGACTCGGGTATGGAGCTATTGGCGATCGACTTTGATGAGCGTGATCCTGCGGTTGAGTTCATGATTGCGCGCTCTATCGAAGCTTGCCGCAAGCAAAATAAATATGTTGGAATCTGTGGTCAAGGACCTTCCGATCACCCTGACTTTGCTCGTTGGTTGGTGGAGAAGGGCATTACTTCCATCTCATTAAATCCTGATAGCGTAGTTGCTACTTGGGAAATGCTTGGTAAGCAATAAGCAGCAAAAGAAGTTTGATCAAGACCTCTCAATAAGGTCTTGATCCCAAGGCGGTTTGTTTAGGCTTTTGCCTTCACAGCCGCCTTTTTCTTTTTAGCCGGCGTAATAGCCTTAACTGGCTTTTTTGCTTTGGCCATGCTTAGACTCGGTTTATTGATTGGCACCAAGCCCATTTTCTTTGCAGGTGCCGAGATAGAGCCACCCGGAGTGCTGGTTGACCAAGTGGGTTCTGCGATGGAGTTAAATGCAGACCGCAATTTTTCCCCCCAAAGCTGATGAATCATTTGGAAGTAGGGGTTGGATTCATCCAGGGTGACGAGCTTATTGGGTTTTAAGGAGTTCTTCTCATACACCAATAAATCAAGTGGTAGGCCTACGGAAATATTACTGTTGAGCGTTGAGTCCATTGAAATCAGGGCACACTTAGTTGCCAAGTCTAGTGAGGTATCGAAGCCCAGGACGCGATCTAGGATGGGTTTGCCATACTTAGATTCACCAATTTGGAAATAACAAGTTTCAGGGGTAGCTTCAATAAAATTACCGGCTGAGTAGATGTTAAAAAGTCTTGGTCTTTCGCCTTTAATTTGACCGCCAAAAATTAAATTGCAATTGAAGTCAATGCCGGCTTTTTCTAGGGCCGCATGATCTCTCTCGTAGACCTGCTTTACTGCATCTCCAACCACTACGGCTGCATCATGCGCGTTTTTAATATTCCACAAGTTTTTGCCATTGAGCAATTGACCCTGAAGCAAGATTTCTTTTACGGCCTGAGTAATAGCTAAATTTCCAGCACTCATCAGCGCAAAAAATCGATCGCTGCTTTGAAACAATGACATCTTCCGAAAGGTGCCGATCTGGTCAACACCAGCATTGGTGCGTGTATCAGATAAAAAAACTAAACCATCCTTTAGGCAAAGCCCAACACAATATGTCATACAACAACCCCTTGAATTAATTTCCTAGAATTATCTCTTAATTGTGGGGTGCTTAGTCCAACTTCTGAATGGAGATATTGGCGGTTAATTCTTCACCGCCGCCGCCGGATCGAACGCCCTTCACAGGGGCGGCAGAGTAGTAGTCGCGGCCAATTGCTAGGCGAATATGGCGTGCGTCTACTAAGCAGGCATGAGTGATGTCTACGCTGTGCCAGATACCTTTGGCGATGTCACTACAAAAATCAATCCAAGCATGGCTGGCAAGATTAGGTGATTCTTCTGCAAAGAAATAGCCGCTGACATAGCGCGCTGGAATATTGGAGGCGCGACAAATGCTAAGCATGACATGGGCGTGATCTTGGCAAACTCCTGAGCGCATTGCAAATGATTGAGCGGCTGTGGTTGCGAAATTAGTCTGTCCTGGATTGTATGTAATGGCTTCTTGTACTGCTCCAGCAAGCTTTAAGACTGCATCCACCGAGTTTGTCTTTGGAAGGTGTGGGGCAAAATATTCGAGCATGGCTTCAGAGGGCTCGGTCAAATTAGTTTGCTGTAAAAGATAAAAGGGCGATACAGCCTTAGCATCATCGATAAACACAGATGCTCCTTCTGTTTGTACTTCACCTTCTGCCTCAATCATCATTGAGGTGTACGGCGACTCCTGAACAAATACGCTATAAGTATTGCCAAAAGCGTCTATTGAGTTGCTGGCCTTGATGGGTGTGCTAATTTTCCACTTATCAATTTTTTGACCTGCCACATTGGCAGGCGTTAGCCGCAACTCTTGAATCGAGTAGTGAACCGGTGTTTCATAACGGTACTCGGTGCGATGGCGAATTTTTAGGTGCATATGTTCTTAGGCTACCGCTAAAGGTATGAGGTAAGCATTACTAAATTCATCAGCAATATGGTTGATGCGAGCCAAAAATTCCTCAATATATTCTTCAAGACCTTGTGCAAATACTTCATCGATATCGGAATAATCTAAATTGGCCTTGAGCTTTCCTAGGAGACGTTCAATTTCTTTGGATTGGGCATTTTTGATTTCCGCTACCAAGGGAATGAGTTCATTTACGCAGCAAACCAAGGAGCGCGGCATTTGTTTATTGAATATCAATAATTGAGCGACTTGTTTGGGTGTTACTTGATCAGAATAGATTTGGCGGTAGATTTCAAAAGCGGAGACGGAGCGTAGTAAGGCAGCCCAGTGGTAAAAATCAAAGAACTCACCATCAGTGCCATCATCAGCACGCTTCTCATTTGAACCTAAAACCTTTGCGCTCTGACCTTCATATTTAGTTTGCAAGATGCGGGCGGTATTGTCTGCACGCTCTAAGAGAGTTCCCACATTCATGAAGTAGAAAGATTGATTCTTAAGCATGGTGCCATGCATTACCCCTCTAAAGAGGTGGCAGCGATGCTTTACCCATTCGAGTAATCTGCTGGGGTCGGCCGAGTTACGTGCCTCCACAATTCTCTGCCATTCGAGCCAAGTGGTATTTTGAGTTTCCCATACTTCCGAGGTAATTTTTCCACGTATAACGCGTGCATTCTCACGGGCGGCAAATAGGCAAGAAGCAATGCTAGAGCTGTTACTGGTTTCATAAATCATAAAATCCAATACATTCTCACGATTGATCACTTCATATTTGGCTAAAAAACTATCTTCGAGTTTGGAGATGGTCAGCAATTTTTTCCAGCTTTGCTCTAAAAATTCTTCGGGCTGGGGAAGCAATGATGTCTGGTGATTGACATCAAGCATGCGCGCGGTATTCTCAGCGCGTTCTGTGTAACGGGCCATCCAGTAGAGGCAATCAGCGGTGCGACTCAGCATATTTTTTCTTCGCTCTTCTTTTATTCTTCTAGAACCCAGGTGTCCTTCGTGCCGCCACCTTGTGAGGAATTCACCACCAAGGAGCCTTCTTTTAAGGCAACTCGTGTTAATCCGCCTGGAACCATTTTGATTGTTTTTCCTGAGAGGACAAATGGACGTAAATCAATATGACGAGGTGCTACACCAGACTCAACAAAGGTTGGGCAAGTCGATAGCGCTAAGGTAGGCTGAGCAATGTATTTATCTGGATTGGCTAGCAAGTGAACTCTAAATTCCTCAATCTCTGCTTTGGTGGATGCTGGGCCAACTAACATACCGTAACCGCCGGCACCATGCGTTAATTTAACGACTAGCTTATCGAGGTTGGCTAGGGTGTATGCCAAGTCATCTGGCTTACGACACTGAAAGGTGGGAACATTATTGAGGATGGGCTTCTCGCCCAAATAGAACTCAATCATATCTGGTACGTAAGGGTAGATTGATTTGTCATCTGCTACACCGGTACCAATTGCATTGGCTAGGGTGACATTGCCTGCGCGATGTGCTGATAACAAACCAGCAACGCCTAAAGTAGAGTCTGAGCGAAATGCTAGGGGATCTAGGAAGTCATCATCCACGCGGCGGTAGATCACATCAACGCGCTCTGGGCCTTGGGTGGTGCGCATAAAGACTTGCTCATTCTTGACAAATAAGTCTTTACCTTCGACCAACTCAACTCCCATTTGCTGGGCAAGATAGCTATGTTCAAAATAAGCTGAGTTGTACATCCCCGGGGTGAGCACAACTACATTGGGTTTTTTAACATCATCTGGCTTGACTGACTTCAAGCATTCAAGCAGGAGATCGGGGTAATGCTCAACTGGTGCAACCCGATATTTTTGAAACAAATCTGGAAAGAGGCGCATCATCATCTTGCGATCTTCAACCATATAAGAAACGCCGGATGGTACGCGCAGATTATCTTCTAATACATAGAACTCGCCTTCGCCTGCCCGCACGATATCAATACCCGCGATTTGCGCATAAATATCTCGAGGCACACTCACGTTGCGCATTTCTGGGCGATATTGCGCATTGTTATAAATTTGCTCGCCAGGAATGATCCCAGCTTTAATAATTTCTTCGTCGTGATAGACGTCGTAAATAAAACGATTGAGTGCTTTTACGCGCTGGCGCAAGCCAGCCTCAAGTTGCTCCCATTCTTTGGCTGTAAAGATGCGAGGGACCTGATCAAAGGGAATGGTTCTTTCCGAGCCAAGGTCATCGCCATAAACCGCAAAGGTGATTCCAACTCTGCGGAATATCAGATCAGCTTCAGCACGCTTCAGACCCATCAGGGTATCGCTCTGCTGTTTTAGCCAGTTATGGAATATTTGGTAATGTGGCCGCGCTTTACCGCTGGCATCGAGCATTTCGTCAAAGGGCAATTTCATAGTTACAAAATAACGCCTTTTGGATGGCTAGATTGAGGTCTAAGTAGCGGCTTGGTGCTTATATGCACTAAATTAGTGCATAAATCCCTACTTAAGCTTCCCTAGTGGGTGTTTAGCCTAGTTTAGGCGTTTAAGTCACCTCTGGCAATACGACCTTTTTGCACCTCCCACTCACGCTCTTTAGTGGCTGCACGTTTGTCATGTTGCTTTTTGCCTCGCGCCAAGCCAATTTCGCACTTCACATTCCCTTTGGAGAAATGTAGGTTTAAGGGGACTAGGGTGTAGCCCTTTTGTTCCACTTTACCAATCAACTTTCGGATCTCAATCGCATTCAAAAGTAGTTTTCGGGTGCGCGTGCTATCGGGAACAATATGGGTGGAAGCTGATAGCAGGGGGGTGATGTGGCAACCTATGAGGAATAGCTCCGCCTGGCGAATGACGACATACGCTTCTTTAATGTGCACGCGACCAGCCCGGATTGCCTTAACCTCCCAGCCCTCCAGAACCAGCCCTGCTTCAAAGCGTTCCTCGATAAAATAATCGAAGAAGGCTTTTTTGTTATCGACGATACTCATATTTATTTAGCTTCTCAAGATCGATTATGGCAGACGTCTATAAGACCGTTTTAATTGGCCAATCCGCTGACCGGATGTACGGCCTAGTAACTGATGTTGCGCGCTATCCAGAGTTCTTGCCTTGGTGTGGAGGAGTAGAGATTTTTGAGCAAACCGAGACGGTGTTAGATGCCAAAATCAATATCCAATTTAAGGGTATTTCTCAGTTTTTTCACACTCGCAATGTCAATCACCGTCCAGAAACCATTGATATGGTTTTTGTAGATGGTCCATTTAAGCAATTTTCAGGGCAATGGAATTTCATTCCATTGGGTGAGGATGCCTGTAAGGTTGAATTCAAGCTGCACTGGGAGTTTAAGAGTGTCATTCTGGACAAGATCATCGGCCCAGTTTTTAGCCACATAGCGGGTACGTTTGTGGACTGCTTTGTAAAGCGGGCTGAAACACTCTATGAGTGAGAGCGCTCTCGAGATTTTGCTGTGTGATGCGAGGGGGCGACAGCCCATCTTGAGGCCTTTCAGGCTTGAGTTGCACCCAGGAGAGCTTGCCACGGTTGGCTTGGCACTGTGTAAAGCGGGGATTGCCAGTGGCCCAGAGGACCCTGTTTTAGAGCGAAAAGGTAGTTTTGGTGTCTTTGGGAAGCGCAAAGATTGGGATAGCCCACTGTATTCCGGGGATCGCTTGGAGCTGTACGCCCCACTGTTGATTGATCCTAAGGCGGTTCGTCGAAAGAAGGCCAATCAGAATCAGGATGCCAAATTTCAAGCTGCCGCAGCTAGAAGGAAGGCTAGGAGGCTATAATCTGTTTTTGCGACTAGGGGTTTTGCATGCGACTCATTCAAAAAGCACTCACTTTTGACGATGTGCTCCTCGTACCGGCTTATTCATCGGTACTTCCTCGAGATGCCAGTTTGGCAAGTAAGTTAACTCGAGAAATTTCACTCAATACACCATTGGTATCAGCTGCTATGGATACTGTGACCGAGGGTCGCTTAGCGATTGCTATGGCCAGCGAGGGTGGTATCGGGATTATTCATAAAAATTTAACGCCAACAGAGCAAGCTCGTGAAGTAGCTAAAGTAAAGCGTTATGAATCTGGTGTTCTGCGTGATCCAATCACGATAGGGCCAGATGTCACACTGCGCCAGGTTATTCAATTGTCGCGCGAACATGGATTCTCAGGATTTCCAGTGTTGACTGGTAAAGAAGTTGTCGGGATCATTACCAACCGAGATTTGCGCTTTGAAGAAGATCTTGATGCTCCCGTCAAAACTAAAATGACACCCCGTGAGCGCTTGATTACTGTAAAAGAAGGTTGCTCACTTGATGAAGCCAAGCGCCTCATGAGTCAGCATCGCTTAGAGCGCGTATTGGTTGTCAACGACAAGTTCGAGCTGCGCGGCTTGATTACTGTTAAAGATATTTTGAAGGCGACTGAGCACCCAAATGCCTGCAAAGATAGCGAAGGTAAGTTACGCGTTGGAGCGGCAGTTGGCGTCGGTCCTGACAACGATGAGCGCATTGAGCTCCTGGTTCGTGCAGGTGTGGATGTCATCGTGGTTGATACTGCGCATGGTCACAGCCAAGGCGTATTGGATCGCGTGAAGTGGGTGAAGAAGAATTACCCACAAGTTCAGGTAATTGGTGGAAATATTGCCACTGGCGATGCTGCAAAAGCATTGGCTGATCATGGCGCTGATGGGGTCAAAGTAGGTATTGGCCCGGGATCTATTTGCACTACTCGTATCGTAGCTGGTGTTGGGGTTCCTCAAATTAGCGCCATTGTGAATGTGGCGGTAGCCCTAAAGGGTACAGGGATTCCTTTGATCGCTGATGGCGGCGTTCGTTACTCCGGTGACGTGGCTAAAGCATTGGCAGCAGGTGCAAGCTCTGTCATGATGGGTGGCATGTTTGCTGGCACAGAGGAAGCCCCTGGTGAGGTATTTTTGTATCAAGGGCGTTCATACAAGAGCTATCGTGGCATGGGTTCATTGGGCGCGATGGCCGATGGTTCTGCAGATCGCTACTTCCAAAGCGATATTGTTGCTAATGCTGAAAAACTAGTTCCTGAAGGTATTGAAGGTCAAGTGCCCTATAAGGGCAGCGTGCTTGCAATCTTGCATCAATTGACTGGCGGCATTCGCTCATCAATGGGTTATTTAGGATGCAGAACAATTGACGAATTGCATGAAAAAGCCAATTTTGTGGAAATCACTTCTGCTGGTGTGCGCGAGTCGCATGTCCATGATGTGAAGATCACTAAAGAAGCGCCAAATTACCATATTGATTAAGACTTAAATTAAGGCTGTTTCTTTCGTGCACGACAAAATACTTATTCTCGACTTTGGATCACAAGTAACCCAGTTAATTGCAAGACGCGTACGCGATGCAAAAGTGTATTCAGAGATTCACCCATACGATTGTGACCCTGAGTTCATTCGTCGTTTTGTAGGGGAGCAAGGTTGTAAGGGAATCATTTTGTCAGGAGGCCCAAGCTCAGTGACTGAGGATGGCAGCCCACGTGCACCCCAAATAGTGTTTGAATTAGGTGTTCCCGTTTTGGGGATTTGCTATGGCATGCAAGCCATGGCAACTCAGTTGGGTGGCGCAGTTGCTTCGGCGGAGTCACTCGGTAAAGCCCGTGAGTTTGGTTACTCTGAAGTGCGTGCGCATGGACACACCAAGTTGCTCAAAGGGATTGAAGATTTCGCGACTAGTGAAGGTCACGGTATTCTGAAAGTATGGATGAGTCATGGTGATTCAGTCACCACACTGCCGCCCGAATTTAAATTAATGGCCTCTACGGAGTCATGTCCTATTGCTGGTATGGCAGATGAAGACCGCCGCTTTTATGCTTTTCAATTTCATCCAGAAGTAACGCACACCATACAAGGTACAGCCATCCTTGAGCGTTTTGTTCATCAGATTTGTGAATGCAATGCCGATTGGGTGATGGGCGATTACATTGCTGAAGCAGTCGAGCATATTCGTCAGCAAGTTGGTGATGAGGAAGTCATTCTTGGGCTTTCTGGTGGCGTTGATTCTAGTGTTGCAGCAGCACTGATCCATCGGGCAATCGGTGACCAGCTGACCTGTGTATTTGTCGATCATGGTTTGCTTCGTCTGAATGAAGGCGATATGGTGATGGAAATGTTTGCACGCAATTTGGGTGTCAAAGTGATCCGGGTAGATGCTGCCAATACTTTTATGTCCCAATTAGCAGGTGTGGCGGATCCAGAAGCCAAACGTAAAATCATTGGCAAAGAGTTTGTGGAGATTTTCCAAGCAGAATCTGGAAAAATTCAGAACGCTAAATGGTTGGCTCAAGGCACCATTTACCCTGATGTCATTGAATCGGCCGGCAAAGGGAAGAAGGGTGCGCACACCATTAAGAGTCACCACAATGTCGGTGGCCTCCCCGAAGATATGCATCTGAAGTTACTTGAACCATTGCGCGAACTCTTTAAAGATGAGGTGCGTGAGTTAGGTGTTGCCTTAGGGTTGCCGCGAGAAATGGTTTATCGTCATCCATTCCCAGGCCCAGGCCTTGGCGTTCGTATTCTGGGTGAAGTAAAGGCTGAGTTTGCTAGTTTGTTGCAACGAGCTGATGCTATCTTTATTGATGAGCTGCGTAGTAACTTTGATGAAATTAGTGGCAAGTCTTGGTATGACTTAACGAGCCAAGCTTTTGCTGTCTTTTTGCCAGTTAAATCAGTTGGTGTGATGGGCGATGGACGCACTTATGAGTATGTAGTGGCACTGCGTGCTGTGCAAACTCAAGACTTTATGACTGCGCATTGGGCTCATCTACCACATGAATTACTGGGTAAAGTATCCAATCGCATCATCAATGAGGTGCGCGGCATTAACCGAGTGGTGTACGACATCAGCGGAAAACCGCCGGCCACAATAGAGTGGGAGTAGTTTTTATATCCTAAGTAGTTGTTTTATAAGGATAATCAAGTTACACAAAAGTTTCACAAAATCAAAAAGTGCTTGATTTTATTGGGCTATGAAACTACAGTTACACAGAACCCTACACAAAACTGTAGCTACTCAAAATCATAGTTACCCCATTCACATATGGCACTCAAAAAAGTCAATTTTGAAGAAAATGAAGAAAAAATATTTGAAGACGCTGTAATTTATACACGTGGCAAATATTGGCAATTCAGGTTGTGGCTTACAAAGGAGCGTAAGTATGCACGTTTTAGCCTCAAAACTACCAGTAAAAGTACTGCCCTAGATAAAGCAAAGCTTTACTACCATGAATTAATGGCAAATCAAGCAGCTGGCAAAACCTATTATTCAATTACAGCTAAAAAAGGTGTTGAGTTGTATTTGGAGCAACGCATGAAGCATGTTGAGTCAGGGTTAATTGTAAAAGGTAGGTATTCAACAATATCAACACACCTAGAGCATTGGCTAAATTTTATTGGACGCGATACAAAACTGAAAGAAATGGAGCGTACAGATTGTGAAGATTACTATGCTTCCAGAACAAAAAATAAGAAGGAATTACCAGTAAGCACTACAACTATTGAGAATGAGCAAAGCACAGTTAATGCAATGATGAGGTGGCTTTACAAGAGAGGTGAAGCTTATATTGATGGCTTTGACTTTACAAAGCTAAAGCGCAAAGACAAAGGCCTTGAAGCTAACAGAAGGGCAACATTTACAGATGATGAATTTAAGAGAATTACTGTTGCAATTAATGAATACATAAAAGAAGCAAAAAAGGACATTAACAGCCATACAAATTACACGCATGCTGTAGCTGCATATTATTTGGCTATATCCTCAATAACTGGTTTAAGACGTGGTGAGCAACTTCAATTGTGTTGGAATGATATTGAATTTTTGCAACATAAAGAGGAGCGTAAGCGTAGTTTTGATTTAATAAAAATAACAGTTAGGGGAATTACAAGTAAGGTAAGAAGTACAAGAACATTTGTAGTTAAGGATTCAGGATTTTTCATGGGACTTCTTAAACTACAAATTGAAAAATCTGGTCAGAATGCTAAAGAAAGTGAGATGAGGGAGAAATTAGCTGATCAATTAATTTTTAGTGTTAATACCAAGACATCAATTACTCCAAGAATAATTGGCCTTCACTTTAATAGGTTACTTAAATTAGCAAAAATCAATAACTCTGAAACTAGAGACCTTGTACCTTATAGCTTCAGGCATTACTTCATAACTCAACGTGTTAATAGCAATTTGCCCATTGCAGCAATAGCAGAGATGTGTGGAACAAGTATTACGCAGATTGAAAAAACTTACTATCACACTACAAATGAAAAAATGGTCAGTAACGCTTTAGCTGATTATGAATATATTAATGGGATACTTGTTCCAAGATAAGCATCATGCTTAATCTGCCACCCACAGTAACTAAGAAAATTTTTAAAGTTAATTTCTTAAAAAAACACCTAAATTTGTGTCAAATAGCCTGATTTATAAATTAAGGAATTTATTTTTTACCTAGATTAAATCACCAATGGTCAAGATCTTGGGTGTCTTCATAAATTGCACTAATTTTTTTAGTGATTAGCTTTGAAGATTTGTTGTTGTGCTTTAAAGATTTTTTGCTTACTGCGCTCAAGACTTAATTTTTTAGCAATGCTATCTTTTTGCTTTTTTAAGTTTGCAATTTTTGCTTGATCAATAGTTAATGGTTTTTGAGGCTTTATATGGGACAGCACTTCAGGTATTGTTTTGCAATCTTGCTCAATTTTAGTTACCTGTTTTGGGTTATCAATTAGGCAGCGCATACCAAACTGATACTGCAGCAATAGTCGTGCGTGTATTGTATTTTCTGCAAATACCAATGTTTTCACATTAATACTACCTACACGCACAGTTGCTACATACTTATTCATACACCTATTTACCAAATCCTAATTTAGTAGCTGAGCTAACTTCTTGTATTGCTTCATCAAGTGCGCCATTTAATATGTCTGCTTTTAGTCCTTTTAGTGTGTTGATCAACTCTTCACCACTATTGAGTTCAATGCAATTTGCCTTAGTTTTTTTGTTAAGGGTAAGTGTTTTAGCACCATACTTAATGGCTAAGTTAATTTTTCCAGTGTCATTAATCCAGAACCATTCTCTTACACGCTTTACAGTTTCAACTGTCATACGTTCACCTGTCTGCTTATTTTTATAGGTTTTTAAGTGTTTTGGTGCGTACGTATTTCCAGCTTTCTTTGCTTCACACAAATCAATCTGTTCTTGTAGTCTTGTTACAAGCTTGTTGCGCCTATGCACTATAGGGCTAACAGATACATGCTTTTTGCTTACTACAAGCTTTAAGTTGCTTAATACAGTCATTTTTTGCTCCATTTAGTTAATGTAGCTAATAAGTTAGCTTCACTTTTGCAAAATTCCTACTAATTTGCCTAATATTTAGGCATCATAAGCTATTGAAATATAAGGATTTATTGAAAATATTTAGCTTTTATTTGGTCTTACTAAATAAAAGTATGAAATTACAACAAATAAGACAGAAAGCAGCTTTTTGCGCTAAAGCTATACCTACGCAAAAGGAGGCTACACGTACCTGGTTAGGCAGCCTACATAAGCAATATCCAGTAGCTTTAACACTTACTGTTAAGCAGGTGAATACTTATAAAAGTGTTAAAGGGCTACACATAATGACGTTAAACAGGGATGAATGTAGGCGCATAGCAACACACTTTATACATAAGCTAAACCAGCAAGTGTTTGGTAGTAGCGCAAAGCGCTATGGAAAATCATTGAACTATTTGGTGGTTATGGAAGGTGAGCGTACTAATAAAAACTTACATTTACATATTGCTATTGGAAATGTGCCTGACTATGTAAAGTGGAATGAGTTGGGTATGTTGATTAAAAATGCAAAGCTTAAGGTGGCTGAACTTGATGAGCAATATAAGGTTGATGTTGTTGATAGTGGATGGTTTCAATACATTACAAAAGAATTAGGTATGAAAGACACAGACAATGTGTTTTGGGATTTGGCGTAATACAGCATTACTGACTTAAGTTGTCTTTTGCTAATAATAATTAAAGCTGAATGAAGCTTTAATTAGCAAAGCTTTGCCTAAGCAAACATAACACCTCAAATAAGCACTACAAGCACTTTAAATATCAAACTTAATGTTTACCCACAAGTAGTGATGAAATAAGCAAATAGGGCTTATAAACAAGACATAGAAACTGTGGCAATTTGACTACAGATTATTTAAATAGCTTTATGTAAGGAAATATACAAAAGCTTACATTTTGTAAAAAATAATGCATAACCAATTGATTTATGGGTAAAAAAACTGATGAATGAAAGATCAAAAAAAGAGGTAGGAAAAATACAAACAAGAAAACATACTAATTACTTACAAAACATTACATATGAGGTAGGTAGTATGGCAAAACAAGCAAAAACACTAACAACAGAAGAATTGCGCAGGGTACTAGACTTTATTGCCACACGTAAACATAGTAAACGTAATCGTGCTTTGCTATTAAGCTCTTTTTATAGTGGATGTAGGGTGGGTGAATTAAGTAGCTTAACTTACATTGATGTTGTTGATGATGCAGGTAAGGTGCGTGATGAAATTAGGCTTAAGGCTGAAAATACAAAAACAAGGGAAGCAAGAATTGTTTTTGTAAATAGCAGGCTCAAAAAAGAGCTTCAAATGTATGCAGATTGTTATAAGCCAACAAATAATCAGGTAAAGTTTTTTTATAGTCAAAAGAGGAAAAGTGATGGATATAACGCTAATACACTTACTCAATTTTTTCACCATTTATATAAAAGAGCAGGGGTTGTTGGAGCCAGCTCACACAGTGGACGTAGGACATTTATTACAAACCTAGCAAGTCAAGGTGTGAGTGTGCGTGTTTTGGCAAGTCTTGCTGGCCACAGGAATATAAGCACTACACAGACCTATATTGACGTAAATGATGATATGAAACGTAGGGCAGTAGAGTTGGTTTAAAAAGTCTAATTAGTCTGTAAAATGAAGGTCATGAAAAACAAAAAATTATACGTAGCTGATTTTTTTGCTGGTTGTGGAGGCCTATCATTTGGCCTTGAGCTGGCAGGATTTCATCCAGCATACGTTAATGAACTGAACAAAGATGCAATTGAAAGTTACCTCATTAATCGTGAGCACCAATATCCTTACTTACGTGATGAAGCTTTTCATTGTCAGGACATCAAGGACTTAGTATTAAACAAAAAGCTTTTATCAAACACTATTAAAGAATTAAAAAATCAATTAAGTATTGATATTAAGAATGGTGAGTTGGATTTGCTGGTGGGGGGTCCACCCTGTCAAGGTTTTTCAGGTATTGGCCACAGACGTTCTTATTCTGTGGACAAAGAGCAATTACCCTCAAATCATTTGTTTGAGGACATGGCTTATGTGGTTAATGTATTGCAACCAAAAATATTTCTTTTTGAAAATGTTAAAGGATTGCTATCAGCAAAATGGAATGCAAATGGAGTAAAGGGTGAAATTTGGGAAGATGTACAAGCTACTTTTAAAAAGTTGAAAAACTACAATATCAACTTTAGCCTTGTACGTGCAAAAGATTATGGAGTTTCCCAAAATCGTCCTAGAGTACTCTTGGTAGGCATTAGGAATGATATTTACAATAAATCTGAGTCAATCATTAAGGGCACAGTTGCAAATGGATTCCTTCCAGAGCCAACTTTTGCTGCATGTGACTTGGATGAATTGCTTGGAGATTTAGTTGATGAAAATTATGAAAATGGTGGCGCTACTACAAGATATGTAAAGCCTGCAACAACTAAGATTCAGAAATACTTTAGGACTGGAGTTGATGGGAAGATTCTTTCAAAAGGCGCTTTATTAACTGAGCAAGAATACAGTAAACATGCACCAAATGTCCTTGCCAAATTCAAATATATGCTTGCTCATGATGGAAAAATTCATGAAAGCATGAAAACTAAAAAATTTGCACAAAGAGTCCTGCCTGCAAAATGGGATATCAATGGCCCTTCAATTACTGCAACCTCATTGCCTGATGACTATGTACACTTCTTACAGCCACGTACACTTACTGTAAGGGAGTGGGCAAGGCTGCAAGGATTTCCTGATCATTACTCATTTGCTGGGGCACGTACAACAGGAGGCATACGCAGAGCAGGGAATCCAAGGGAGGGCAACTTTGCAAGGGAGCTTCCTAAATACACACAAATTGGAAATGCTGTCCCTGTCTTTCTTGCTAAAGCTGTAGGTGAGCACTTTGCAAAAATTATAAAAAATGCAGAGGAAAGTTAACTAGGGGTTAGCTTAATAGTCTTGCTTGGTGGGAACAGCAAATCAAAATTTGCTGGTTTTATCCTGAATAGGTAACCATGGTCTCTAGTACTATTTCCAGTTGGTTTTTTTGAGAGTGTAAAGTCCATTGTTATAGCGCCTATCTCAATTAGTGCAGACAAGTTTGAGGTGAGAGGATTTTGTGTGTGCTGCACTTCAAAATAATGAAACTGTTCAACACCATCCCCATCTCTTTTAGTTTTTGCATTTACCCAAAAAGTACTTTTATGTTTTGCTTCAAGTTGTATTTTTAAATTATTTAAATCCCACACAACTATTTGATCAGAATGATTTCCTTGTACCTTCCTGCATTCCACTAAATTCTCATTTTCATTAATTTGTAATTTTAAAAACTGTGGGTTAGGTGAATTGCTAACTGTGCAATATAGTTGAAGCCTATTTGTATCTGCATCCAAGTATCCACATTTGTTAAGAATTTCAATTCCATTTTTGCAACTGCTTATTTTCCAATTTGGCACTTGTGAGAATAGACTTACGTTATTAGTAGTTTTATTGCTTGCTCCCCTAACTCTTTTTGCCTTTATCTCAATTCCCTTAAAGTCTGGAGCTCTGTTGGAATTTGCGCTAATCCCTAATAATGTCTCAAGCGTCATGCCTACACCTGTATCTCCATTGCGCAAGGATTTAACAAATCCCATGCTTGATATGACATTTAATTTATTGATTAATTCTTGGATTGATGGGTTTTGAAAATTATTCTTTGTTTGTAAAAGATCATATAAGGGCGTATCTTTTAATAGCTGTAAGTCACCATTTTCATCTTGACGTATCAATCTTTCATTACTTGCATTAAATGCAAATAATTGCTCATTAACTATGATGAAGGTAATCAGGTTGTATGGTCTTGCAAATTCATTTAAGCCATACAGCCATATTCTTGCATCACCTTGTTTTGTTTCAGGCCTATAAAGTGAAGCCTTTATGTTTACTATTTTTTCAGCTGTAACAAATTTAATTTCAATAGTTTTTTTTGATTCTGTTCCCTTGTTTTGCTCTGCATAGTTATGGATATTATTCTCAGCTAAAAAAGCTCTTAAAGTTCCATGTGCATCAAGAATTGATTTACTCATCCCTGTTTCTGTGGGCACTAGGTAACCTGCTTCTGTATTAAAACTTGTTAAAAGTTTAATAAGACTGGTGAGGGAAATATCTGATTTTGATAGCATCAAACAATCTTATTACTTTTAAATGTATTAAGAGTTTTTGATTTTTTATAATTTTTATTTTGTAGTTGCTGGTTGTGTAATTTGCAATGCTTTAAACTATTGAAATAGTTGAATTTTTTAAATTCATGGTTTTTGAAATTTCCTAAAACTACTTACACAAAAGTTACACACATGGATATTACATAATGCAAAGTATTGATATTAAAGAGTATTTCTATGTTGTAACTATTGAGTGGGAATAAAGAAGAGGGGATTGGTTTTGATCATGAATGCACTTAAAAAATATTTACCACTAATTGGGACCATTCTTTTAGCGGGTTGCGGCTCTCCACTGTCTTTCGAGAGCGGACAGCCTGTTCCGCCGCCTAGCCCCACACCATTGGTTCGTCTTCCTGCTGTTGGGCAGGAGTGGAGCTATATTCAGCGCGATATGTTTCAAGGGCAAGAGATTGGTGTTCTACTTGAGCGAGTTAATTCAGTAGGCGCCTATGTTGTTATTGGCCGAACAATGACCTCAACTCTCCCAAAACAAAGCTTGCTGTCTGATATCGCCTTGGGACATACAACGCGGGAGAGCGGGCAGCTGGCAAATGAAGTGCAGGGTCCATGGGGTGAAGTACTGGCTGATCCTAGCTGGGGCAAGGTTTTGGAGTTTAGTCCTGGAATTCCTTTGTGGCCTAGTAATTTAGGTAATCCACAACCTCAAACATTTAATGTCAGATACTCTATTCCCGGAGGTTTTGCTTCTAATCTGCGTTGGTCTTCGCGCATGAAGGTGTTTGGTTGGGAGAAGATTGCTGTACCCGCAGGACAGTTCATCGCACTTCATTATGAGAATCAAATTGTGTATACCAGTCCAAATTTTTCAAAAACGGATTGTGAGAGAAGAGAGAATCTCTGGTTTGTTCCCTCTGTGGGTAGATGGGTTGCAAAAGAGACCTCTGGCTCATGTATGCAGCCAGAGCAAACAAATGATCCCAATCTTCAGTCTAGCTATCGCTGGGAGTTAAGTTCCTGGAAATAACCTTTTTTGGTAGTTCAGTGCTTTTGCATAAAGGGCTAGAAATTGCTCTCTTACTTTGTTTATCTCTTGGTAGGGGTTAATGATGATGTACATTGGCCCTCAGCCTGAGTTACGAACAATTTCTCTTGAATTGCTAGCAAAGAAGAATGTGGCTATTAAGGTGGCTGACTTAAATCGCCTATTTGATGGGTATTGTCACGAGCGTGTTACTTTAAATCCCAATCTGCTATTTGATTGCTCTGAGCTTGATCTTCCCGGCCGCCCGCAATCACCCAAATTAGTTCCCCCCTTGCAGGTTCCTAAAAGAAGAATGGATACGAATGAAGGCAGGGCTACCCTATTGCATTCACTTGCCCATATTGAATTTAATGCAATGAATTTGGCTTTGGATGCTATTTGGCGTTTTCCAAATATGCCGGAATCATATTATAGAGACTGGCTTACAGTTGCCAAAGAGGAGGCCTATCACTTCAGTCTAATTAATGAGCATATGCAGACATATGGGTTTCTATATGGCGACTTTCCTGCCCATAACAGTTTATGGGAAATGGTTGAGAGAACAAGTGATTCGGTCATTGCCAGAATGGCCTTAGTACCCAGAACGATGGAAGCGCGAGGTTTAGATGCTGTTCCTGGAATTCGAGATCGATTTAAGCAGGTCAAAGATCTAAGAGCAGTTGAAATATTGGAGATTATTCTCAAAGATGAAATAGGCCACGTCTTGATTGGAAATTCTTGGTTTAATTTTTTATGCGATCGGGATCATATTTCCCCGGTAACGACTTATAAAGCATTGGCTCGAAAATATGGCGCCCCAACTTTAAGGGGTCCATTCAATATTGAGGCTCGCATGCAAGCCGGCTTTACTGCTCAAGAGATGAATTTATTGGGGTTAATGTGAAGGTCTTGAGTCTCATTCCACCTATGACGCAGTTGAATACGCCGTACCCATCGACTGCATATCTCACCGGTTTTCTGCGCTCTAGAAAAATAGAGGCTGCTCAAGAGGATCTGGCACTTGCTCTGGTTCTCAGTTTTTTCACTGCTGATGGATTGGCTGAAGTAAAGGCTCGAGCCTTAAGGTTGCCTGAGGAGGAGCGTAGCGCTAGTATCCATTTTTTTCTGGATTACTTTGATCAATATCAAAGTACGGTATCTCCCTTGATTACCTTTCTACAGGGGCAAGATAGTACTTTAAGCCACCGCATCAATACCCGAGAATTTTTGCCGGAGGGGCCGCGTTTCATGGCTTTAGATGCTTTTGATGATGAAGAGGGCGATCCTTTGTCTTGGGCATTTGGAGCTTTGGGATCTCAAGATAGAGCTCGTCATCTTGCAACGCTTTATCTTAATGATTTATCTGATGTGTTGCGTGATGCAGTTGATGAGCGTTTTGAGTTTGTTCGATATGGGGAGTCACTAGCTAGTAGCCAGCCTACATTTATGCCTTTAGCTGATGCGCTGGCAGCTGAGTCGACCTTAATGGATTTGCATTTACATGATTTAACAATAAAGGCGCTTCAGAAACATCAACCTTCTTTGGTGTTGCTTTCTGTGCCATTTCCTGGGGCAATGTATGCTGCTTTAAGAATTGCTCAAACCATAAAATCATATCTTCCCAATGTGAAGATTGCTTTGGGTGGGGGATATGTGAATACCGAATTACGTGAGTTAAGTGATCCCCGAATTTTTGATTTTGTTGATTTCATTACCTTAGACTCTGGTGAGCGTCCTTTGTTGGCTTTGCTAGAGTATCTCGAGGGTAAGCGGAGTGCCAATAGATTAGTGCGTACCTTTATACGTAATAATAAAAATATTGTGGAATACAAAAGCTGGCCAGAGCCAGATATTGCTTTTGACGAGGTGGGGGTGGCAACCTGGGATGGGTTGCCTCTAAATTCCTACTTATCGTTGTTAGATATGTTAAATCCCATGCATCGCTTATGGAGTGACGGTAGGTGGAACAAGTTAACTGTTGCGCATGGCTGCTATTGGAAGAAGTGTAGCTTTTGCGATATTAGTCTCGACTATATCTCTCGTTACGAAACTGCTTCGGCCAGTGTATTGGTTGATCGAATAGTGGCGATCGTAGCTGAAACTGGACAAACTGGTTTTCATTTTGTTGATGAAGCGGCGCCGCCAAAAATGCTCAAGGCATTAGCCGAAGAATTGCTAAGACGTAAAGTCGTGATTTCTTGGTGGGGTAATATTCGCTTTGAAAAAACCTTTACCCCTAAGTTGGCTCAACTTCTTGCTAGAAGTGGTTGTATTGCAATGTCTGGCGGACTAGAGGTTGCCTCTGATCGTTTGTTGGGTCTGATGGAGAAGGGGGTAACAGTGAGTCAAGTGGCGCAAGTTACTAAGGGTTTTTCAAATGCAGGAATTTTGGTGCATGCATATTTGATGTATGGATTTCCATCTCAAACCATTCAGGAGACGATTGATTCTCTGGAATACGTTCGTCAATTGTTTGAGAATGGCTGCATTCAGAGTGGATTTTTCCATCGCTTTAGTTGCACAGTGCACTCTCCAGTTGGCCGAAATCCAGAGAAATATGGAGTTCAATTGATCCCATTGCCGCCCACTAGCTTTGCAAAGAATGATATTGGTTTTATTGATCCAAGCGGTGTGGATCATGATGCACTTGGTTTTGGTTTGAAGAAAGCAATTTATAACTTTATGCATGGAATTGGTATCGAGGCTGATGTGCGCTCTTGGTTTGAAGATTTTGAGGGGCCCGCCCCTAGTACCACAGTTCCAAGACATCAAATCGCTCAAGCCTTACTGCATACTTAAGGGGTTGAACGTAAGCACTTAAAATAAGGCATCGCTTAAATTGATATTATGTATACCGTAAAAGAACTTTTCCCCACGCTTCAAGGCGAAGGCGCACATGCTGGTCGCGCTGCTGTATTTTGCCGTTTTGCTGGTTGTAACTTATGGAGCGGCCGCGAAGAGGATCGCCAAACTGCAATCTGCCAATTTTGTGACACTGATTTTGTGGGAAGTGATGGTTTTGGCGGCGGCAAGTTTCAGACTGCGCAAGCTTTAGCTGATGCGATTGAGCTCTCCTGGAAATCTACCTCAGCTGGCCCTCAACAGCGGTATGTTGTTTTTACAGGCGGCGAGCCGCTACTTCAAATCGATCAAGATCTCATTGAGGCAGTGCATGCTAAGGGTTTTAGTATTGCAATAGAAACCAACGGAACAATCAAGGTTCCCAAAGGAATTGATTGGGTTTGTGTCAGCCCTAAGGCAGGTGCTGATTTGATTGTTTTGCAGGCTGATGAAATTAAGCTGGTGATTCCCCAGGCAGGACACGATGCACTAGAGGCTTTACTGGCGCGCTTTGAGAAGATGGATTATCGCAATCGTTTCTTACAAGCCATGGATGGACCCAATCTAAAAGACAATATACAGTTGGCGGTGCAGTTATGTCAGAAACGTCCTTTGTGGCGTTTGAGTGTGCAAACCCATAAGGTGATTGGTATTCGCTAAACGAACCTGAATCCATTTTGATTGTTGATAAAACTATGAAGTCTTCCCCCATTTCAATTACACGTCGCCTCGAATTTGATTCTGGCCATCGCATACCAAATCATGATGGTCAATGCCGTCATTTGCATGGCCATCGCTATGCAATTGAAGTTACCTTAACGGCTGATGTGGCAAATCATCCGGGCAAGGCCGATGATGGGATGGTTCTCGATTTTGGCGATATTAAGCGCCTTACCAATCAATACTTGGTTGATTTATGGGATCACGCCTTTTTAGTGGCACAAGAAGATCAGAGCTTGGTTAATTTTTTAGCCACTATGCCTAATCACAAGACAGTCATCATGGAGCATGTGCCTACTGTTGAGAATCTTGCAGCAGCAGCATTTGCTATTTTGCAGCCTGTATTTGAAAAAGCATTCTCTGGATCTTTGCGCTTAACGAATATCCGTTTATTTGAAACTCCCAATTGCTGGGCTGATGTAAGTCACCCTTAAATCATGCAAGCGCAGCTTGACCGTCAATTTATGCAAGAGGCCCTAGAGCAGGCTAGATTGGCTGCACTTGCTGGAGAAGTGCCAGTGGGGGCGATTCTGGTGCGCGATGGAGAAGTGATTGGAAGAGGCTTTAATCAGCCAATAGGAAATCATGATCCTAGCGCACATGCAGAAATGCTGGCCTTACGAACTGCCGCTCAAGACGTTGCCAATTATCGTTTGCCGGGAGCAACCCTTTACGTTACCCTGGAGCCTTGTGTGATGTGTTCAGGTGCGATGCTCCATGCAAGAATTGATCGGGTTGTTTTTGGTGCCCCTGATCCTAAAACTGGCGCTGCAGGGAGCGTTTTAGATATTTTTGCAAGTAAGCAGATTAATCATCAGACGCAAGTCGAAGGTGGAATCTTGGCTGAAGAATGTGGCCAGATATTGCGTGATTTTTTTAGGGAGCGACGTTGAAGTCTATTCATTTGATTGCCCCGTCTGGAGCTTGCTTGGATAGCCGTAGTCCTGCTAGTGGGATTGACTGGCTAAAACGACAAGGATTTAGTATTTCAAATGAGGCTTGTGCGCAACGCATTCATCAGCGCTTTGCAGGCACGGATATCGAGCGCTTATCGGAGCTGAACCAATTGAGTCAGCTAAGCCCTGACTCATTAGCAATGGCAACCCGCGGAGGATATGGGCTTCAGCGCTTATTGCCAGGTATCAAATGGGATGCTATTACCAAAGCCATCCAAAATGGCGCGCAAGTGTGCGGACATAGTGATTTCACAGTATTTCATTTGGCTTTGTTAGCAAAAACAGGGGCGATCAGTTTGGCGGGTCCGATGCTGAACTTTGATTTTGGATGCCTTAATGAGCAAGGTGACTTAATAGAGCCAAATCCTTTTATGTGGCAGCATTTTCAAAATGCCATAGAAGATCGCAAGCTAGATATTGCTACCCAGCACCCACAGAATTTTCTTGGGGATAGCCTACAAGGACTTACTTCGGGGATATTGTGGGGTGGTAATTTAACGGTACTTGCTGGTCTAGTTGGTACACCTTATTTTCCGAGTGACAAGCAAATCAGGGGCGGCATTTTATTTCTGGAGGATGTCAATGAGCATCCATATCGAATTGAGCGGATGCTAATGCAATTGCTTGACTCTGGAATTCTCTCTAGTCAGGCGGCGATTATGTTGGGTGGATTTTCAGCATACCGCTTGTATGAGAATGATCGTGGTTACAACTTGAATGCCGCCATTGAAATGATTCGGCAGCGTCTGCCCAAGGCTATTCCAATGATTACCGGGCTACCATTTGGTCATCAGGCAGAAAAAGTTACTTTGCCAGTGGGTGCTCGGGCTCAATTAAGTTATCAATCATCCGGGTTTGCTCTGACAGCAAGCTGGTAGCAGCTCCCAGCTTATTTAGCCTCGAAGCTTTTCAGTAAAAAATTTGCGCCAGTATCTTGAGCTAGAGCCTTTGTTAGGATCGGTAACGCTTCTGCCAAGCGCTTCTCTAGCGTCCAAGGTGGATTAAAAATGAACATGCCGCTCGCCTGAAGTCGGCGCTCTCCAGGAGCGTTCTCCACTCTCAGTTCTGCTTGTAGCCATGATCGGTTGTGCGCTACTGCAATTTTTTTCATCCTACCGGGTAAATCTGCTGCCTCTCTACGAGAGAGCATGGGATACCAGATTGCATAACATCCCGTTGCAAAGCGCTGCAGCGCTTCTTCCATCATGACTTCTAAATTTCGATAATCTTGTTTATCTTCATAAGAGGGATCAATTAAAACAAGTCCACGTCTGCTGGGTGGTGGCATCAGACCCTTCAGTCGAGCAAAACCGTTTTCCGCATAAATATCAATTTGCTTTGATTGCTTTAACTCGCCAATATTGTGGCGCAAGATATCAATTTCTTTTGGGTGTAGCTCGAAGAGTTTTAAGCGGTCCTGAGGTCTAAGTAAGCGTGCCAGAATAAAAGGGGACCCGGGATAGATGCGGGTGTGCTCGGTGGTATTTTCTGCATCAATACAGGCCAGATAGTCGTTAATGCTTTGTGCAAGCTTATCCCCCTCGCTGCCACATTCATTTGCAAAGCGCTGCAGACGCATAATCCCGTTATCCGCCTCTTTGCTGACAGCAGCAAACCCATCTTCTAGGTTGTAGATTCCAGCGCCGGCATGGGTATCTACAATGGTTAGGGCGCCTGGCTTTTCTTGAAGATATTGAACCAGATGAACGAGGGTGAGATGCTTCAAGATGTCGGCATGACTACCGGCATGGAAGGCATGGCGATAACTAAACATGGTCGACTGACTTTACGTTTTGCGCTTTTATAAAAAAGAAGAGGGTAATCGCAATGAAGGCAACACATACATACTGTAGTGGGGCATTCAATTTGATATCAATAGTTTGTGTGAGGAGTATGTAAGCGGTGATGAGGCCACTGCTTGCGATGAGCCGAGCCCAGATACTCTTGGGTATTAACCAAGAATCAGGTATAGCGCATGCTACTTTTGCACCCAGCATGCCACACCAAAGACCAATGCCCATGCCGGCTAGAACATCGGTCAACCAATGAGCACCAACAGCAATGCGCGATAAACCTATTAATAGAGCAAGCACAAAAAGAGTGGAGAGATATTTACGATGTTGTCCATCACATACAAAATAGATGGCACCTGCAATCGCAAATGCAGTCATTGTGTGACCTGATGGAAGTGAGTTGTTAAAGAGGGATTCACCTATTCTGTAAAAAGAGCCATCATTCAATACTCCCGCCGGTCTAGGAAGATCAAAAAAAGGCTTCAGTATTTGAGCGGCTATTCCTGAGATCAGGCCGCCAAAAATTCCTGCGCTTAATAAACGTGGCGCCAGCAAGAGAAGTGGCATGGTCACTGCAAGGGCACCCCAACCGTTGCCAAGAAAAGTGAGTCCCGCCCACAATCGATCAGGCAATAGCTGAGTAAAGTGATTAATGAATAGAAAGCTACTTACTTGCCAATCTGCTTGATAAATCAAAAAAGCCAATGCAAGTGGCAGGCATGGGAAAAACCAAGCAAATAGAGGGAATGGTTTTTCATGCATGGCGATTAACGTGCTTTAGCCTGGTCAACGCCCTGTAACTGGATTACTACTTTCTCTAAGACTTGCTCAACGGTAATGGCTTGCATGCAAACATTGTCATGACAAGGTGTCTTGCGGTGGTTGGCTGCACTAACGCAAGGGGAGCAAGCCAGATTGGCAGTGATGGCGATTGAATTGCCAACTGAGCCATATAGCGCTGGTGTTTCAGGACCAAATAACACCACCGTTCTAAGAGGTGTTACAGCGGAGAAATGTCCAGGCCCAGAATCGTTAGTTACCATTACATCTGATAAGGTGTAAAGCGGAGGTAGCTCAGCAAAACTCACTTGCCCAGCAAAATTGATTGCTTGCTTCACATTCGCTACAGAACGAACTTTTTCAACGTATACAAACTCTGCTGGAGAGCCGGTAATTAAAATCAGATCATTTGGATAGCGCTGATGAATTGCTTGGATTAATTCAGAAAAACGTTGTTGTGCCCAGCGGCGTTGTGGAAGGAGATCGCTGGCATTGGGGTTAATTAGAATGATGCGGTCTTTTCCAAAAGTAAATGGAATATTCGCTTCCTTAGCTTTTTTCTCAATGCGCTCTTGCACTTTTCTCAATGAGATTGGGTCAATGACTGCTTGCTCCAAATGCACTTCTGAATCAGGAATGTGAATTTTGCTAAAGGGCACCTCGATCTCTTTAGCAAAAGCAGCATGAATTAAGGATAAGAAATTCTTTGTGATGTGAATATGTGGGTTGTAGTGAACCTTGCGCGTCAACATAAAGCCACGCCAGAGACCTTCCCCATGAAAAATGTGATAACCCACACGACGACGCGCACCACACAAGCCCGTTAAGAGAGCGGTAAAGCGCGAAAAAAGCTCTAAGTCAATTGCAGTATCAATTTTGTGGCGACGCGCTAAGATTAAAAACCGTAAGGTGTCTTTAATTAAGCCGCCTAGGCTGGATGAATCAATCGTGAATATATTCTCAGGCTTAACGGTGTTGAGTAAAGTTAAGCTCGCACGATTGCTTTTAAATATCAGGAAAAATATTTCAGCACCTCTGGATTGTGCATTACGCATGGCTGGATCAACCAAAATAGCGCTACCCATTTCAGAGAGTTCTATGAAGAGCAGTTTTTTGGGTTGAGCAAGATCAGGGCTCACCAAGCTCTTAATACGATCGACTAAAGCTACCAGTGGGCTTACTAGAGCGCATAGTGGCACACCGACCCAGTGATCGATGGCACGCATAGTGTTGACGCTAATACTCATAGTTTGTCTCTAAAAGAGTTATTTTCGTTTAAATAAAAAGTAGGCCCCTGGCAAAACAGAGATGACAGTAATCGCGCCATAACTAATGGATGCTAATACGGTAAGCGAGGGGTTGACGCCCCAAAGCGCCAGAACAGAAGAAAGGGTTGCTTCACGAAGTCCCCAGCCTGAAATGCTAATGGGCAACATGAGGAGGAGGCTTAGCGCTGGTAGGCCAATCATGAGGCTTTGAATGGGAGCATTGACTCCATAGGCTTTTAAGCAGCAAAGGAGGGTCAAAATAGTGAGGAAGTGAATCCCAATACCGCATATGCCTTGAGCAATATTATTGGGCCATGAAAAAGCAAAGCGAATACCCAGAATCGCATTAGGCATTTGCAAGCGCTCTAATAATTTTTTAAGAAGGAGTTTGGTGGTACGCCACGCCAAGGCAAGGGCGGTGACGATTGCCGCAAAGACCATGATGGCAATGACTAGATAGCCTAAGCTCGGTCCCCAGGCTGCTAAAGTAGCACCACCGAGTACCAGCCCAATGCCGCCTAAGAGATTGTTGCCCGCCAAACCAACCAGACGATCGACTAGAACCATGGCAAAACTCAGACGTAATTTTGGTGCCGAATGCTCTAGATCAATGGGGTGATGTAGTTCTGAATCTAATTCTTTGATGTGGCTATAGCCACCGGCATGGCTGAGGTGGGTTGCTGCAATGGCGCGATAACTATCGCCACCGAGCGTACTGGGTAGACCCTGGTTGATCAGGCCGCCAGCAAAATACAGGCCAATATAGCTCAACGGGCGTTTGGGGAAGCCTACGGATTGCATAAAAAGGGCCCAGCGGTAGCCACCAAACATAAATGCCAATGCCATGCATCCAAGGGCTGCCAAAAACCAGATCGGCTGCATCTGAATTTCAGAACTCAAGAGGGAGTGCCAATCGATTCCGCTAGTCGCTTTCCATAACAGCGCGATGGAAAGCAATACCCGAATGCTTGGCCATGCGCGCTTCAGAATGGACTTCCACCCTGCTGATGCTGTGGGGGTGGCTTGGGGTTGTGAACTCATAGGCGTAAGGATAATGCCTAGCGCTCCTAAGGTCTTGAATTTGGTGAATTACTGACCTTGCCAGTTGGAGCACAGACTGAAGTCAAACCGAGATAAAAATTGCCCAAATCGGACAATTTCAAGGGTATCTATGATTTTGCATTGCTCAAAGCCTGATTTAGTCCCAATGGGGGCATTAAATGGCATGCCAGACCAGTTAATGAGGAGGGTGCTAGCCCCTGGGCTTAATTGTCCAAACCAAATATCAAATTGATCTTGGCGTTGGTCTAGAACAAATACAGGCAGCGGTCTCGCATACCATGCTGCACGACTAGCCAAAGTCCAATTTTGGACGGCAATACTCTCAACGTGATTGGTTTGGGCTATTTGTGCGGCCTTTTCTCCCGCGCTCTTCCAACCATACAGATCAGCAATAGGATTGGATTTAACGGCGATCGAAGGGATACCGCCAGCGAGAACAAAAGCAAAGCCCAGCAGGCAAAGCAGTACCTGTATTACTAGCAGAGCGCGAATGACTCTCGAGAGGATCCGGTGGCGGATTGGCCATGCATTTGCAAGACCAATGCCTGCAAATGGCGCCAAACAAAACCAGGCTGGTGTTGTCCAGTGAGGCAGGCTGCCACCGCCAGAAAGGGCTGCAAAGATCGTGAAGGGAATCAAAAAGAAGCCAAATAGAGCACCCAAAACCAGTTTTTTGCTGTGGCAATATTGCTTGATAAAGAGCATGGCTCCCAAAGTGAGGGCGGGGCCAAAGCAGGCAATTTGGATGCCAATAAAAGCTACGACCCTACGCCAGGCCCAAGCACTGCCACCGCCATGGGCTAATTGATATCTAAATGAGATCCAGTTATGTGTCGCATTCCAATAGAGTACTGGGCAGATGAGTAGTAATGCAAGGCTTGCTGCTAGCCAAAATCCGCTGCTATTAATCCATGGCTTCTTTGGAGTGCTTAAAAAAACAAATAGTAGGGCTAGGGCTGTAAAAGCGGCGGTGTATTTGCTCAGACCTGCTAGTCCAAGCAAGATGCCAAGCAACGCCCATTCCGCTTGATTCAAATGATCTTTGCGCAGCCAGCGCAAGGCCATCATCATCAGCCCCAAACTAATGGGGGTGAGGATGGTATCGGGTAATAAGCCAATTGCTAAGACATGTGGCAAAGGCGATGCAATGATGGTGAGTACTGCCATCAATCCACAGGTTTGGGGTGATGGGAGTGCTTGCGTCAAATAGTCGCTATTGCGTTGTTGTAATAAGCGGTGGATTTCCAAAGTGACTTGGTAAACCAGGTAGCTTGATAGAACCCAGAGCAACTCCGGAATGATACGGATCAGACCTTCAGATGAAGTGAGGTGAATGAGTGGCCACTGAATCCAGCCTACTAATGGAGGGTGGTCAAAATAGCTCCACGCCAAATGATAGGCATATAGAACGTAATGCGCTTCGTCTACCGAAAACTCAATGGAGAAGCCTAATGCGAAGTGCACCACTGCGGCAATGAAGACGCAAATCGCTGCCCAAGTAGAAGGTGAGTGGTGTCGCATCTTTGTCTTTAGGTAATAGGCTCAAGCTAGGCTGAAATGATTTTAGACTCACTTGTTGCTTACTTTGAGACAATTGTGCATATGTCTAGTAAATCTGGCTTCCTGCTCATCTTGACGCTCTGCCTATTGGCTGGCTGCGCGGGTTTTTCAAGAAACTCCATTCAGGATGAATCAGGCAAGACCCTGCAATTGGATCAAATGCCAGCTCAAGAGGCGATTCCTAAGTTTTCAGCTGAAACGGCACGGGATGGTATTCCGCGAGGTTGGCAGTTTTATCGAATTGCACCATATAAGAACAATACGGTGTATCGCTTGGAAAATATTCAGGGGAAAACAGTCTTAAGTGCCAAGGCAAACACTTCGGCCTCTGGTTTGGCAGTCAATCTTCAACCACGTCCAGCAAAAAATCTATGGCTGAGCTGGAAGTGGATGGCCTTTAGCGCTATTCCCCAGGCAGATAATGCTGAGCAAACACAAGATGACTCCCCATTGCGAATTTTGGTGGCATTTGAAGGTGATAAATCAAAATTGTCTTTGAAGGAAAAGTTAAATTTTGAGATGGCCAATCTCATTAGTGGGGAAGAGATGCCCTATGCCACGCTCATGTACATCTGGTCAGGCAAGACACCAGTCAATACAGTTTTAGATAATGCGCACACCTCGCGCGTCAAAATGATTGTGGTTGATTCTGGTTGGGACGATTTAAATGAGTGGCGTTCGCACGATCGCGATCTGGTTGCTGACTATCAAATGGCTTTTGGTGAAGCGCCCGGTAAGATTATTGGCGTAGCCATCCTTACTGATACAGATAACACTAAAACAAAAACAAGCACCTTTTATGGCGATATCGAATTAATTAAGAAGTCACCAAAGTAGATGTTTTGCTTAATGTCGTGCCTGCCAACGGCTTAATAACAAGGCATTAGACAGTACGCAGAAGCTCGATAGTGCCATGGCGCTGCCAGCTAACATGGGTGATAGGTAGCCAAAAGCTGCAAGCGGAATGCCGGTAGCGTTAAAGATAAAGGCCCAAAATAAGTTTTGCCGAATCTTGTTCCATGTTTTTTTGGAGATATCGATCGCGTCTGCTACTAGACTGGGGTCGCCTCGCATTAAGGTAATTCCAGCAGCTTGCATTGCTACATCTGTACCGGTTGACATGGCCATGCCAACATCGGCAACAGCGAGTGCAGGTGCATCATTGATGCCATCACCCACCATGGCTACCCATTGTGTTTTGCCGGTTGACTCTGGACTTTTGAGTTTCTCAATAATGAGTGCTTTATCACTAGGTAGGATTTGGGCAAATACTTCGTCGATCCCAATGGAGTGGGCTACGCGTTCTGCAGCGGACTTGTTATCTCCCGAAAGCATCACGGCACGAATACCCAACTCCTTTAAAGCTTGAATAGCTATTCCTGCATTGACCTTGAGTTCGTCACCAAAAGCAAAGGCGGCTATTGGGGTGGATGACACTACATTGATCAAAATAGAAACAGTCTGACCCGCCTCAACACAGGGTTGTACTTTTTTCATCACCATTGGAAGAGCAGGATTTTGCTTCAGTGACACAACGCTTTGTAAGCTCAACAACATGCCATTCCATGGTCCTAAAGCTGGGCATCCTTCAATGCCAACGCCAGGTAATACTTTGCTTTGTGTGGCTTTAATAGGGGTAAGTCCCTTTTCTGTGGCTGCCTCGATTAATGCTTTAGCTAGAGGATGTTCACTACCGAGCTGGAGTCCTGCCGCTGTCATCAATGCACAATCAGCATCTACGCTTGTCTCGAATGTAATCAGATCTAAGAGTCTAGGCTTGCCAATTGTCAATGTGCCAGTTTTATCAAAAGCCACGATACTGAGGCGATGCGCTAACTCTAAAACCTGAGGGTCTTTAATCAGAATGCCAAATCGAGCAGCTACCCCAGTACCCGCCATAATGGCCGCAGGTGTGGCTAGGCCCAGAGCACAGGGGCAAGCAATGACCAAGACAGCAACCGATCGAAGCATAGCAATTGCTACTGAGTGGTAATAAAACCAATTACTCAGGCCCGCAATAAGCGCAATCACAATCACTGCGGGTACAAAAATGGCACTCACATGATCGACTAATTTTTGAATAGGCGCTTTTTGTACTTGAGCATCTTCTACCAAGGAAATAATTTTTGATAGAACGCTTTCTGTGCCAACTGCCTGAGCCTCTACTACTAAAACGCCTTCGCCATTTAATGCGCCACCAATCAGCTTTGCACCAAACTCTTTTTTGATGGGCTCACTTTCGCCGGTGATAAGTGATTCGTCAACATGACTACTTCCAGAAAGGATGACGCCATCAACAGGGATGCGCTCACCGGGTAATACCAAGACACGATCTCCCGGCAGCACCTGGTCAAGCGGGAGGTCCTGATAGTGGTCGCTTGTAGCCGCTTGATGATCGAGATTGAAGTCGGTATTGAGTACCTTGGCGTGCTCTGGCCATAATTTTTGTAATGCACGGATTGCTTCGCTCGTTTGTTTTTTGGCGCGCGCTTCCAGCCATTTGCCAAGTAAGACCATGCAAATGATGACGGCTGAGCCTTCAAAGTAAAGCTCATGATGTTGATGAGGAAAGGCCAGCATTTGATACACGCTCAGGCCATAAGCAGCGCTGGTGCCTAACGCTACTAATAAATCCATATTGCCTACGCCGGCCCTGAGTGATTTAAAGCCTGCAAGATAGAAGCGCCAGCCTAGAATCAACTGTACTGGTGTGGCTAGGGCTAATTGCCAGTTGGGCGATAAAGACCAATCAATACCAAATGGCATGAGCAGCATTGGCAGAAACAGGGGCGCAGAAAGAGTAAAGCTGAGTAATACTCGGCCTAGACCATCCGCTTGCCAGAATGATTGCACTTGCTTGCTTGCCGGCGTTCCTTGCGGCGCACTGATTTTGGCTTCGTAACCAGTTTTTTGAACTACTTCAATCACGTCCGCAAGGCTTGGTCCAGAACCGGATTGAATGCGTATGCGGGCCTGTTCAGTCGCTAGGTTGACTGTTGCTGCCTGCACTCCAGGAATCTTGCTTAAAGCCTTTTCTACGCGCCCCACGCATGAGGCACAAGTCATCCCCCCAATATCCAGGGAATAAAACTCGGAATTTGTCTGTTTTGGGGTATTCATATCGACGATAATCTACTTTAAGCCCTAAAAAGGCTAGGTAGTGCGATTTCAATAGAGGATAGGAAAGTTCATGTTAACTCTGACAGTTTCTGGGATGA